>MDSZ01239099.1_pt1 | contig 13027 bp, 15 predicted proteins | sample 811201 | NCBI WGS metagenome assembly MDSZ01 (sample SAMN05326647, study PRJNA326480) | marine metagenome | isolation source: seawater | place: Indian Ocean: North | collected 2010
TACTAGAGTTGGACATTTGGTAGTAACTCCTGATGGAGATTATACAGATTGGTTAAATCAATTAAATACAGGTGATGCTGGTGCAACAACATTAGATTTGTCAAGATCATGGGATTCATCTGGATGGTCACATTCACTGACATTAGGAATGGACGCTACCAATGGTCAAGTAATTGGATGGAACCATTTCATGAGCATTGGGGATTGATTATGAGCGGAAGAGATCTTGATCATTTAATTGAACAAAATGAGACGGATTTGAATTTCTTGTCAGCCTATGGCGGAGGAGAAAGTAGCGAAGAGATGTTAGAAAAAGTTGGAAGAATGGTAACTAAAGGAATGAAAATATCTCTTCATGAAGATGGAATAAATTTCTCTATGAAGGGTAAATTACCTTTAGTTTATTCTGACATTAACAGAAGAGGATTTCTTCATGGGAAATTGGATAAAAATGGTGTCAATGTAGTGATAACTGACTTGGGCCCAGATCAATTAAGATTCATTGAGAGATTAGTAGAATTTAATCACGAATAAATGCAGCAGCAATCATTACTGTACCTAATGTTGCAAGAGCGGTTATAGCAGGTAATTTTTCAGTTTCTGAAGAGGAAGTATCGCACCCATCTCCTCCCCATGTATCTTTGTGGAACCAACAATTAGACCAAGTTTTGTAAAATCCGGAAGAAGGAAATTTTTCAGTTTCATCATTATCATAGGATGCGGTTATCCTCCAGTTCACATATGAATGATCATCAATTGTCTTCACATATGATGTGAACGTAATGTTATCATCTGTAGAAATGGGGCGTTCCTCTGGAGGGAAACAGTTGCCTTCATTGTTACAGATTTGTGTAGTTACAGTGAAAGTAGTACCGTTACTAGCAGCATCATCATTTAGTGTAAGAGTAATTTCCCAATTTTCTAAATCAGCAGTATTTTTTGTATGCTCAATTAATTTGAAAATAGTTTCACCTTCAACAGGGTCAATATCTTCTCCACCTACAGCTTCTGCACTAACATTTGAACATATAATTGCAATTGATAATACTACACAATAAACCGATTTTATAATTCCATTTCCCATAATTCATCACCAACCCAATGTATGTTCTTCAGGCCCTTGCCCTTTGTTTCAGATACGAGGGAATTCCCATTTAATAGTGCCCATCCTATGGAAATAGGTTTTTTATGCATTTGATCTCTAACCCATACAAGATCGCCTTCGGCAATGTCTGGATCGGCATTATGTATTCCTGCTACCATGCAATCAGCGCCTTTCATCAAAAATGGAATCGCACCATGATCTACTTCAACGAATCTTTTTTCACAGGGGATGGACATTAATCCACGTAATGTGAGAAATACAACTCTATTTCCTTGTAAATCTTCAAGCTCTACTGACAAGGGTATTCGGTCTACAATAACCATCTTCCATGGGCCATAATCAGCCATTTCAAGAAAAGCCCCCTCTAGTGCAAGATCAATTCCCAAATGCTCTTCAAGATCCTTTAGTAAAGGGGCGATGTTTTTCCTTCTAACAGGCCTTCTCTTCTTGATTTGCCAATCTTTCGCCACATGTAGGCGTATGAGTAAGTAGTATTGACCCTTGGGATTGATGAACTAGTATAACTTGCGAATACTCATGGATGTATGGTGTGCCATCAGGACTTATCCAAAACACGCTCAAGAATTAGGTAATTCAATACCTCAAGAACCTGTTTTTTTCCTTAAACCTGAGTCGTCTATAATCCCATTTGGCCAAATAGATACTAGTTCTGATGACATACATCACGAGATTGAATTAGTATTGAAATTGGGACCTGGTGGTAATCCAGAACAGATGGCGCTTGGATTGGATCTCACAAAACGGAAAATTCAATCAAAGATTAAAGAACAGGGTTTACCTTGGTCTGAAGCGAAAGCTTTCACAGGTTCAGCAATAATTGGTAATTGGCATACATATGACCAAAATGCATCATTTGCACTAACAATAAATGGAGTGATCAAGCAACAAGGTGCCTTATCAAAAATGAATTGGACCCCCCATCAATTAATCCAAAAATTAAGTAACTGGGCCCCAATCAGAGAAGGCGATTTATTATTCACTGGCACCCCTGAAGGAGTAGGCAAATTATCTAGAGGGGATACGCTTACTGCAACTCTGTACACTGATAATCAGATTATTGATGAGCAGAAAGCGAATTGTATTTGACCCATACCCTTCAAATATGAACGGCTGGTCGCCGTGGCGCTGGAGATAACAAACATGGCACAGTGGCATGGTTTTTCACGTCGTAAATCAACTGGAGGTCGACGCGTTCCATCAAGAGGAAAGCGTAGTACTGAAATATCAAGCGAGAAACAATTCGCATTAATTGGGGAACCAAAGAGGAAAATCTACCGAATAACAGGTGGTAAAACTCTAGTAAGAATCTTATCGGACAATACTTGCTCCGTTGCAACAAAAAAGGGTAAAACTGTTTCAGCAACAGTAACAAATGTTGTTGAAAACGATGCAAACCCTAACTACATTCGTCGAAACATTTTGACCAAAGGAGCTGTAGTTGAAACAAGCGAAGGTAGAGTTCGAATAACCTCTCGTCCAGGTCATGACGGCGTTCTAAACGGCGTCCAACTTTGAGCGAGCATTTGAATAAAGGCCACATAGAGGGGTCGACATGGACCACAATCCTGACCGCATAGCAGTTTGGCCAGGATATTTTGATGCAAAGGTTTCCCGTAGAAGTGGTAGAAGGGTTCCTAGAGATTCATCAGTCCTTAAACCAGATTTAGAAGGACTATTCATCGCATCGCGTGCAGTAGGGTTGCGTAAAATAAAGAGAGAAGAACGAGTGTCTCACCCGAGAAGACCACATTCCAAAGAGGGTAGACTTTGGGTTTCAAAGCGCGGCGCAAAAGATTCTATTGGCGCAGGTAGTAAAGAAGAAATTCTCCAATTAATCGGTGGACAATGGAGAAAAATGCAGAAAGATCAAAGGAACACCGAGAAGGAAGCAGCAGATCGAGGGCCACAAGTTGGTGATAGACGAGCTAGGTCTCAACGTAAAGCTGCAAATAAGGCTAGAGCTGCCCAGGCAAGGGCCCAAAGATCACAAAAACGTAGAAGAAGATAGAGCATATTTTCAGGAGCCCGGGGGTCTCCCTGAATCTATTTATGTCCTATATTTGACAAATAAAAAAACATGTTGGGCAAGAAATCCTCACACACTTTGCTAATAATAGCCATGATGCTAGCAATGACGACAGCAGCTAGTACAGTTACGGCCGAATCAAATGAAGAAACAACTGTAGATGACTATCTTGATGAGAGTCATCTATTAGAAGATGCTCTATTACTTCTTGAAAGCGTCTCTGATGTTGAGATAATTGTTGTTACAGATGGTAATATCGCTGAAGTTACAGTGATTGTTGATTATTCAAATAATCAAAGTGAAGTGATGGAATTTAGATTTGATCTTGATGAAATTAGAGAAGTACTTTCAGATTATGATGGCGAAGTTGAATGGGAATCACAACCATCACCTCCTCTTCGGCCTAATCGCGACTGTGATAGGGGTTTTCTGCGAGGAACAATAATCACTTTGGAAAATGGTACAAGTGAAATAATTGGAGTAGCAATTGACCAGGAAGGTGAAATTGTAGCTAATTTGTGGGGCTTTGCAGACTCTGATGGTTTTGCAAGTGGACATGGTTCAGGCTCAGATAGCACAATAACTCAAGGAAAATGGAAAGCTGTTTATGAAAATGGGCGTTTCTCAGGGTTCTGGAAATCGTTAGATAATAATGAGTCTGAAAATGAAGGTATTTATGGGAAAATGAAAGGACATTACAAGGTAAATGAGAGTAATGGAACAGGCGTTTTTCATGGTAAGTGGAAACAATTGGATTGTAAAACTCATGCTCCTTCTTCCGTTGACGATGGAGATTATGAAGATTCACGCGTATATTGGGCCGATAACGCTTACCAAATCCGAGGAAGCCAAGATGATTATGATGCAGTAATGGATTCAGAAGATCCTAAAGAAGAATATATGCGTATTCTTTCTGAAATGTCTGATTGTGAAGATGAAGATATAGATGAGTGGATTGATGTAGAAGAGAATGAAACTACTGAAGAATGGAATGATGAGGAAATAGATGATGGAACTTCAGAAGAGTGGGTAGAAGAAGTTTCAGAAGATACTGAAGATAATGCAACATCGGAAAATGGTACTGTAATTGATGTAGGATCTATGAAAGTACTTCCAGGATTTACTGGAGTCATTGGAATGGTTGCACTGATGGGCGGTGCAGTTATTGCTGGACGTCGTTCTGTAGTAGCTTGAGAAACATGGTATTATCACTAAGAACCTTGTAGGAATGTTATGGAAGTGACACGTTCGTGGATTAGGATATTTGTATTTGTAGCAGGACCATTGGTTCTTCTTTCTTACGCATATGGCCTTTCACGAATGGAAGATAAGGCATCTCTGTGGGGAGGAATTCCCTCCTCATGGGTGCCTTATATTGTTCCATTTATGTTTTTAGCAGCAATTGGTTTTTTGATGTATTGGTGGATAACATTATTCCAACTAGACATGGATCATTTACATTCATTCAGATGGCCCTGGTCTGAATCGGATGGGGAAGGAATGAACCGTTTATTCCTTGGGTTCGCATTATTTTTACTTGCTTCGGCATTATGGTTAGAATCGACACTTTTCCATATGTCAAATGATTATAGTTGGACTCCATTTTTGGTAATTGGAGTATTGTTTGTCGCATCATTGGGCAATGTCTTGATGGGATTATTGGCTTATGCTGCATATCAGGATGGTGTGCCGGGAGCTGGTCTAATGTTGGTTGGGACAATAATGCTCGGAATCCAAGTCATTCTTAATGATCTAATTGTTTGGTCATATAAATTTCCTTGGTGAATAAATGGTCAATTTAATTTCAGCAATAATTAGCTCAATTTTTGGAGCTGGTGATGCAGTTGAAGAATTACTCGAGGAAGAGTAATTTCACTTCATGATCCAGTATTCACTATGGGTGTAGTATCGGTTTCAGAGCAAAGGACAACTAGTAGATTACTTACCATTGTAGCTTTCTTTTCTTCATCCAGTTCGATGATTCCTTTTCCACTAAGTTGCTGTAGTGCTAACTCAACCATTCCAACAGCCCCGTCGACAATCTCGCGTCGTGCAGCAACTACTGCAGCCGCTTGCTGTCTTCGTAGCATTGCTTGTGCAATTTCAGTAGAATATGCAAGGTAGCTAATACGTGCTTCTAGAACTTCAATCCCTGCTCTCTTTAATCTCGCTTCGACAGATGTTCGCAATTCTTTTGCAATAACATCTTGGTGGCTTGAGAGTGTAATACCGCCTATGTCCTTATCTTCTATTGCATCATATGGATATTGAGTAGCCATTTCTCTTAGTGCAGCTTCACTTTGAATTTGCACATAATGATCATAATTTTCAACTTCGAATAGTGCTTCAGCAGCATCGTAGACTCTCCAAACAACAACTGCAGCAATGTCAATTGGATTTGCATTTACATCGTTTACCTTTAGTTTGCTAGATTCAAAGTTATTGATTCTCATATTGATTCTTCTTTTCTCATAAAATGGATTATAGAAAAACCTCCAACCTTCTCTTTTTTCAGTAGCAACATATTTTCCGAAGAACAGTAATGCTATAGCTTGATTCGGTTGAACAATTGCATAACTATTCCAGTATAGGAACCAAATTATCCCTGCAAGAATATGAACAATTCCAATAATCCATTCTATACCAGGAATTGCGTATAGTGCTAAAGACAAAATTCCTAAGAGTGGGACAACTATGAAATGTAACAAGAATGCTATAATCCCCGGCATTGAATTCTTTGCATCTATGTCCCGATAATCAGGCTGACTCTCAACATGAACTGTTTCCATGGCTGTGGCTGTTAAAGTAATTCAATAAACTATACTATTGGAATTCCGATCTAATTATTGTCACGACATATTTATTCACCTATTGGAAATATAAGTGAATTAATGGTGACTAGATATGAGTACTCGGGGCCTTGGTTTAGGGCTGGAGCCGTATTCGGGCTTGCATTTCTTGCAATGATGTTTAGCACGTTCCAACAAATTTTTTATTTTTACTTTGAGGACATTGAAGATTTAGGAGGAGGTACCAATTCTGAATGGTGCAAAGAATTCTCTAATGGTGTTGACATAATGGTAGATGCCCATTGTAATCAACTCCAAATAGACATGCAAATCTCTGTAGTATTGACATTGATTTCGCTAGGTCTTACTATGATTTGTATGGCTCAATCAAGATATTTAGAAGAAGAAGTTGAGGAGTCTGAACCTTCTAATTTCACTTGTGGACATGGGGTGTCTATTCATGCCTATTGTGAGATTTGTGAAACAATGGATATATTGACGGATAAGCAAGATTGAAAACCCCTCTACCTATAATTCATTAAACCATTCAAAAACACTATTTGTTCGTTATAATCACAGATAAATAATGGTATCAATAATAACCGCATATAATGAAGCTTGGGATAATGGCGACGTAGATGCTCTGGCTCAAATTTTACATGATGAATTTGTGTTTAATCCGCATGTTGGTGGCGTTACAATGGGTAAGTCAGAAGTGTTAGGATTTGCAGGCGCGAACGCAGTCAAATCAGAAAGCAATAGGATCCTATTCGAAAATGAAGAAGTTGGAGTTGCCCATTCAGTAGTACATTTTGCAAATGGTTCAACATCAGAGGCCGTTCTTTCTTTCATGCGATTTAAGGATGGAAAAATAGTTTCAATTGAAACGGGAGCAACTCCCCTTTCTGATGATTATAATTTAGTTGGTAATTGAAATTTCAATTTTTAGTGGTGAAGTCGTAATGGTGACTGTAGAGAATGTGATGGATGCTCAGCAAGCATGGGGAGAAGGCATCGTATCGATAGCTAATGCCCATAGTTCTGATTTGGACTATGTTGAACGAGCACGCACTCATATCGAATCTTTGTATGCATATGGTATTGGCCCCGTCTTGTTTAAGCCGACATTCGCTGTAAATGAGCAGTTTCGCTCAACGTTTGAAGGTGCTTTATCTTATTTTGTCGCAAGCAATGGGGTTTGTCCTGAAGACACAGGTTTTGCAATTAAAGGTTGGACAAACGTACGGTTTGAGAATGAGAACATAGTCATCAATGGAACAACTGCAATGGCAATGGGTAACTATTTTTTCACAACGCCTGAAGGGAACGAAGTTAAAGTAGAGTATTCATTTGGTTACATTGTTGATTCAGTAGGGTCTTTACGAATCCATCTACACCATTCTTCGATACCTGCAAGTATTGAATAGTAATCAAAGGCCAGGAACTGGATGAACCCATCCAAAAATATCTTCATCTTTTTCGTTCTGAATATTTGTGAGAGCATTGTATAATTTGATAGTAAGATCTCCAGGCGTATTTCCATCAGAATAGGTCGCTTTTTGATCACCTAGAGTAATTGAACCTATAGGGCTAATTACTGCAGCAGTACCACAACAAAACGCTTCATCAGCACTCATTGCTAATTCGTGACTAACTCTAGTTTCAATAACCTCAACGCCCATATTTTGTGCTAGTTGAATTAATGAATCACGTGTAATTCCAGGTAAGATTGTACCTGTTAACTCAGGAGTGTACAAAATTCCATCTTTGTAACAAAAGAAATTCGCAGCACCAACTTCTTCGATGTATTTGTGATGTTCAGCATCAAGATATATTACTTCAGCATAACCCTTTGATTTTGCTTTTTTAGATGGCATCATTCCAGGTGCATAGTTTCCAATTGCCTTTACACCACCAGATCCTCCAGGAGCTGCACGATGATGTTCGTCGCTAATTAGCAAATCAATACACGTCATTCCACCTTTGAAATATGGACCGACAGGTGTAACATATACCATAAATGTGTATTCAGGAGCAGGAGCCACTCCAAGAATGGCTCCACTGCCATTGAGTAACGGCCGCACGTAAAGAGCACCTTTACCCATCGGGGGGATCCACCGCGAGTTTTGTTGTACACATTGCTCTACGGCATCTATGAAAATTGATTCCGGAACGGGGGGCATCTTGAGCCTATCAGCACCTCTTTGCATACGTCTTGCATTTTCTTCAGGACGAAATAATACAACTCTTCCAGCAGCAGTTCTGTAAGCTTTGAGACCTTCAAACAAACCTTGGCCATAATTAATGACTCCAGCAGCAGGAGAAATAGAGATATTGCCATATGGGCGCATGCTTCCTGGAGCCCATGGTTCATTGATTCCAGTTTTTGCAATGTACATGTTATCGGTCTCAGTTATTGAGAAAGTTAGTGTGTCCCAATCGACCGGTGCTTCGCCCATTATTGACGACCAATAACCGAAGGTATTCAATGATTGTGCGCAAAATCAACAAAAGTGCACTTTCGACAAGTTGTTGGTGTGTTGACTCTCACGACTAGTTATGCGCCTGACACGATGGGCTGGTGATGTTGCAATAATTACCGGGAGATATGTGTCGACAACTGATGCTACAATAATGGAGTTGTGGGCTAGGGCAAAAACTGGCGAATCAGTTTTACTCAGAGTTCATGGAGAAAGGCCTTGGTTTGAGATTACTCCTCAAGGAAGAGGTGGTGAGTCCAAGAGTATTGATTTGAGCCAAATCAAATCCCATGAAGAGGTTGTAGAGGTTGTAGGGCCGGTAGAAAAATGGACCTATTTGGGCGTAAAACCCGTCTGGAAAATTTATGTCGATCAACCATTTAAAGTGCCTAAATTACGTAAAGAATTTTCAAATCGATGGACGATATTATCTGGAGATATACCTTATATCAACCGTTTTTTCTTAGATGGAGATTTTTCAATGCATGTTCACGTAGATGGGCAAGTTGCAGAAACAGATCATCCTGTGGATATATGCCTTGAAATAAAAATGGAAGATGTTTCTAATTGTGAACCTTTTCCAGCACCTTTCACTGTTTTGTCATTCGATCTTGAGACCTCTATTGCCCATGAAACGATATTGTGTGCTGCGGCAGTAGTTGAAAACATGAATAGCGGAGAGAGGTCACACCACACCTATGTTGGTGAAGAAATCGAAATATTACGCGGATTAACAGATCTTGTAAGAGAAAAAGATCCTGATATAATTACAGGATATAATATAGATAATTTTGACATGGGTAGAATAGTAGATCGTGCTAATTTAATTTCTAAAAAAGATACTAAGTTGAAATCTGAAATAATGGGTTGGGGTAGAGTTTCAATTGAAGAAACAAGCAGACAGAGAGATACATTATTTCCAACAAGAGGGAACGCGCGAGCATGGAATCTAGGAGGTCGTTGTATAATGGATGCTTGGTGGCAAGCACGTCAAACTCTCAGGCCTCAAAGAGAAACTCTAAAATTCGTCTCTCAATTATTGTTCCCAGAAAATGCAAATATGCAGAAAATTGACATCGATGCATCAAAGATGGATGAAGAATGGGCAAATCGTCCAAATGAAGTTCTAGATTATTGTTTAAGAGATGCCGAATTACCTCTGGATATAATGCATAAAATACAGGCATTTAGAAGAAAAGAAGCGATTGCTGCAGTAGCAAAGGTTACGCTTGACACAAGTGCTAATGGAACAACTTCACAACTGATTGATTCACTAGTAATTAGAATGGCAGATAGGACCGGCATAGGTGTTCCGTTAACCGGTTCTGCCAACAAAAAGGAAGGGCAAATTGAAGGAGGATATGTCCACGATGTCGAAGCAGGTTTACACCGATGGGTCGCAATTCTCGATTTCAAATCTATGTATCCTTCAATAATGATCGGGAAAAACATCTGTTATACAACTCGAGTTGACGAAGGAAGTTCGGATCAACCTGGAGATGATGAACAAGTGTACGAGTCCCCCACCCTTGCAATATTTCGCAATGAGAGCGGACGTAGAGGGATGGTCCCTGTATTGCTAGAAGATCTAATGTCGCAAAGAGATGTTCACAAGAGTGGCATGAGGAATGCTAAAGATGACGCAATAAGATCATATCACGATCAAATGCAATATGCGGTAAAAATTCTAATGAATTCATTCTATGGTGTATTCGCAAGTGGATTTTATCGTTTCACACATAGACAATTAGGCGAATCAATTACAGCTTGGGCTAGACAAAACATCAAAACAATAATTCGTAAATTAGGTGATGAAGGGCATCATGTTGTATATTCAGACACCGATTCAATTTTTGTAAAAACACCAATAGATGGCGTAAAAAATCCTGAAGAAATGATGATCAAGTTCGGACACAGTACAGCTGAAAGATTTAGTGAAGCAAGTGCAGAGTTGGAATTCGAAACTGGGCTATCTGCATTTTTTAGTCATGGTGCAAAGAAAAGGTATGTTGGACAAGTTGTTTGGCCTGAAGAAAAAATGATGATTAAGGGCTATGAGACCCAGCGTACCGATTCATTTAGATATTTAACAGATGGAATGAAGGAAATATTCCGATACGTACTAGATGATGATTCAGAATCTGCAATAAATTTGGCAATAGAAAAAATAGCATCGGCAAAGAAACAAGAAGTTCCAATTCGTGAATTAATTATGAGTAAGTCATGTAAAGGTAAATGGGACAAATCAAGAGGAAAATGGGATTTTTCAAAGGATTATGCTAATCCAGAATCAATGATACAGGTAAGGGCTGCGCGTGCATTGATTGCCAAGGGCTTACCATTCACGCCAGGAATGAAGATTGCTTACATAGTTACTAATGCAAAAGTACGGCCAATGGAGATAGTTCCTTGGCTGGAAGAAGATTTACCTAAAAATTATGATGGGCAATTCTATGCAGAAAGGTTGGCGACCGCTTTTGGAAGAGTGACAGAAGCCTTTGGATGGTCGGCAAAGGAATTACTTTCTGGAGTTCGCCAGACATCTCTATTTTCGTTCTAAATTTGAATCAATAGCCGTAAGAGTTGAATTGTAGCAACGTTCCCCGCTATACTGATGAAGCCAATTTTTGTCGCATTGCTGTTTATTTCAACATCACTCGCAGGGTGCTTAGCAGCCGAAGAGGAGCCTGGCGCAGATATGGAAGCTGTATTCTCTTATTCTCCTAGTGAAAATATACGTGAAGGACAGAATATTGAGTTTGACGGCTCGGCATCACTTCCAATGGGAGTTTCATTAACATACAAGTGGGATTTTCAAGATGATGGTTCAATTGATGAAACAGGACGTTATGCCTCCTGGTCTTATCCAAATGCTGGAGAATATGATGTACGCCTCACAGTTTCAGATGGGATTAGCTCTAAATCACAAATTAGAAAAATTTCAGTGATTGCAGCAGATGCAGTAATTCCTGAAGCAGAAGCAGGCTCGTACTCTCCTAATTCAGATTGTGATGGGGATACAGTAAATGGTGGCTCATATTATTTGTATTACATTTGTGAAATGGATAGAGATTTGTCGAATAAGAGAATCGAAGCAAGTACTACTGTTATGCTGGATGGAAGTGACTCAGACCCAGGTTCTAGCGATGAATTCATCGCGACTTGGAATTGGGATTTAGATTTGAATACAGATTCTGACGGTGATGGGGATAGTGAAAATGATGCAGACGCAACAGGTGAAACATATGAATGGAAAGAAGTTGAACCAGGAGAGTACAAGATTTCCCTAACTGTAACTAATGGTGCAGATTATTCAGATACAGATCAAGTTGTAATATACGTTAATTATGTTGGAAAATGGAATGATTTCCAGATTGGGGGTTCACCAGGACAAGATCCTACTGATATAGAATTCAAGTTACCAGTTACACAAGATGTGGATAATGGAAATACCATACGTCGTGCATTAGGAGAATTGGAGTACCCTAAGGAAGATGATGATTGTTGGGATGCTGTACCTGGTGAAGAAAGCAACTGCCGTGCTCAAATCGATATCTATGGGTTCAATGCTACTGATGAAGAAGCAGGAAATACTTCAGCAACTGGTTTGGATCAAAGAACAGCAGGAGATTGTGATGATTCAAATGATTGCGTTTGGTTACAATTCACAGGTTCATACCATTTTTCAGAATCTCAATTCAAAGATGGGGAGTGGACTTTTATATTACGTAATGAAAAGGCAAATGATTTCCAAATCGAATCATTTACTATTCGTTTGGTCTACAAGTAATGCGTTTTTGACTCCTATTTCTGATGGTTTCCGCGTCGCGGTATTCAAATAGGGGAGTAAAGTCGGCGACCTGCAAAGGAGATAGCAATATGCCATCCGAATGGGAAGATAAATCAAAACCACACCGCAATATTGTGTTCATTGGACACGTTGACCACGGAAAGTCCACAACTGTAGGACGTCTACTTCTAGACTCTGGTCACATCGAAGAACACGTAATCGAGAAGAATGAGAAGCTAGCCGCTGAAGCAGGTAAGGCCGGATTCGGTCTTGCTTATGTTATGGACGGTCTGAAGGAAGAGCGTGAGAGAGGTATCACTATTGATGTCGCGCACAAAGAGTTCTTTACACCAAAGTACTACTGGACTATCATCGATGCTCCAGGTCACCGTGACTTCGTAAAGAACATGATTACAGGTGCAAGCCAAGCTGACACCGCAGTTCTTCTATGTGCTGCAAACGACGGTGTTAACGCACAAACCAAGGAACACGCGTTCCTCGCTAAGGTTCTTGGTGTCAAGGAATTGATCGTCCACGTTAACAAGATGGACATCTCTGGTGTTGACTGGTCCGAAGACAAGTACAAGGCAGCTGTTAGCGAAGTCACTGCACTTCTCAAGATGGCTGGATTTGGCGGTCAACTCGACAACATTCCAATGATTCCTGCTTCGTCCCTCAACGGCGACAACGTCTATGAGAAGTCCGACAAGTGCCCATGGTACAACGGACCAACGCTCTTCGAGGCTATCGACGCTGCAGCAATGCCAAACAAGCCAATCGACAAGCCACTTCGACTACCTATCCAAGACGTCTACA
>MDSZ01039304.1_pt1 | contig 13026 bp, 11 predicted proteins | sample 811201 | NCBI WGS metagenome assembly MDSZ01 (sample SAMN05326647, study PRJNA326480) | marine metagenome | isolation source: seawater | place: Indian Ocean: North | collected 2010
TACTGCGTTCGACTTGCATGTATAAGGCGTGCCGCCAGCGTACGTTCTGAGCCATGATCAAACTCTCAAGTTTAATAACGGCGCACACTAGCTTTATAATTTTATGGTAAATAAAATTATTTTCGTTAAAGCGTGTACGACAATTTCTTTGCTAACCTAGCCGTCCACACTTCTCTTCTCTATTAACAATATAAAAAAGCTAAGATTTTTAATAAAAAATCTACTCACACCTAAGGTAATCTAAAAGATTATTGCTGAGGGCGAGGGCCCGTTATATTACATAATTAAGATAAATCAAGACGTATATTGATCAAAAATGCCCATAAATTAATGATAATTTGACACTGTTACAAAATATTATAAATATATCTTCATTAAAACAACCATGACGATAAAAGATATTTTAGCAAATTTAGCCAAGGCTTTCGCCTATAAAAGTGAAATAAAAAGCTCGTTGATTTTTGGAAAGTATGTATCCATTATAATTTACTTATTATTAGTAATAACTTTTTTTATTTCTTATACTCTTATTACTAACCACGTCGACGATAAAAACCTATCAAATCGTAATAATGTGAATGAGCTGAGCCAGAACAAAAGTTTTGGTAAAATAATTGATCATTTTTTTAGTGGATTAAATAATCCATATGTTGAATCCAAATATATTATTCAAAATAACGATAGTGTACAAAAAATTTTAGATAAATTTAATATCGATGATAAAGAAATACAATTAATCTCATCAAAATTAGTTAAAAAAAATATGACTAATATATACGCGGGTAGAGAATTATCAATAATTTATAAAGTGGATGAAAATGGCAAAAAAAACCATTTGGTTAGTCTTTTTTATCCAGTTACTAATACTCAAAGAATTGAAATTGTGAAAAATCAAGAAGATTTTGAAATTAGAGAAAATATTTTACAACTATATAAAAAGGAAACCATCGTAGAAGGTACTATTCAAAATAATCTTTACTCTGCAGCAATTAGTGCTGGTATAGAGCCAAATGTAATTATTGAATTTGCTAGAATATATGGTTTTGAAATAGACTTTCAAAGAGATATTAGAAAGGGTGATACTTTTGAAATTTTCTATGAAAAATTTGTTGATGATAATAATATTGTAAGAGATACAGGAAAAATAGTTTTTACCTCAGTAAATTTTAACAATAGAGAAATAAATTTGTACAATTTCAAAGATAAAGATGAAGATGGATATTACGATATAAATGGTAAAAGTATTGTAAAATCTTTGATGAAAACTCCTATAAATGGTGCACGTTTATCTTCTGCTTTTGGAATGAGAAAACATCCCATACTAGGATTTAATAAAAAACATTTTGGAACGGACTTTGCTGCACCAGCAGGTACACCTATAATGGCTTCCGGATCTGGAACAGTTATTAAAGCTGGTTGGTGTGGAGGAGGAGGTAATTGTGTTAAGATAAAACATAACTCAACTTATGAAACTGTATACGCTCATATGAGGTCATTTGCAAAAGGAATAAAGAAAGGTAAAAAAGTATCTCAAGGAAGAATAATAGGATACGTTGGATCAACTGGTATGTCGACAGGTCCACACTTACATTATGAAGTACATGTTAATAAAAAAAAGGTTAACTCACAAACTTTGAAACTTCCATCGGGAAAAATTTTAAAAGGTGAGCAAAGAAAGAATTTTGAAATTGAAAGAATAAAAATTGATTTAAAATTGGCTGAACTTAAAGATAATTAATTTGAATTTTTGTTTATATCTATATTATTTTCTTGTGTTATATTTGTATCTTTATTTTCCAAGTTGGCATCTTTTAATTTATTATTAATTTCTTTCAATCTTCTAAAATAATGATCGGCATGTTGAAGATAATTTTCAACTAAAACAGGATCACCTTGGCTTTGCGCATCTTTAGCAAGTTGTTGAAATTTTTGTATCGTTTTTTCTAAATTTTGGGGGTTCATACTAACTCCATTTCTCTTGAATCCTCTATTGCCACTAATTTGAAATGAAGAGTTTTGGGATTGAACCGAATGGCCGTTTCTTCTTCTAAAACCATTCTTATGATTTCTTGGTCTAAAACTTCTTCTTCTATTATTGTTCATTTTCTGTCATGGATTAATTCTTCTCTAATCTGGCGAGAATACATCTTATGTTATTCTTAAAATCTTTTACCGAATTTATCACCCTAAATTTGTTTCTATTTAATATTTTAAAGATTTTATCGTATTGGCCGTTTCCAATTTCTATCGCCAATAAACCTTTTATTTTCAAGATTTGCCTAGATTTGTAGATAACTTTTCTAATAACGTCAAGCCCATCATTTCCCCCGTCTAAAGCTAATAATGGCTCATAATTTTTAATATCAAGTTGTAAATTTTTTAACTCGTAACTTGGAATATAAGGAGGGTTTGTTACTATAAAATCAAACTTATTTGCAAAAAAATTAACAAAAGATCTGTTATAGAATTTTACTCTACGATCTAGACCTAATATTTTTGAATTTTTTTTTGCTATTTTGATAGCTGATTTAGAAATATCTATTCCAATTCCTCTTGATTTACTTAAATCTTTCAAAATTGAAAGTAAAACACATCCTGATCCAACCCCTATTTCTAAAATCAAAGAATTTTTATTGGATAGATGCTTTAGACTTTCCTCAACTAAAAGCTCAGTTTCCGGTCTTGGTATAAGAGCGCCTTTTTGAATATAGAATTCATTTTTCCAAAATTCACGTTTATTTATTATATAAGCTATAGGTTCAAATTTTGATCTTCTTATAATATCATTTTTAAATTTTTCTACTTTGCTATTAGAAATATTATCTATACATTGTGTCAGAATTTTTTCTTTAGTAAAATTAAATAAATTAGCAAGTATTAACTCGCTGTCTAATGTTGATGACGGAATTCCCTTCTGCATTAATATTTTTTTTCCTTTTTTTATAAGATTAATACTGTTCATTTAATTTAAATTTTTTAATTTTTGGTCTTGATCTTTCATTCTTAAGCTATCATTAATTTCTTCATGAACCTCACCACTCAAAAACTCTTCAAGTTTATGAAGAGTGAGATTGATCCTATGATCTGTCACTCTTCCTTGAGGGAAATTATAAGTTCTTATTCTTTCCGACCTGTCTCCAGAACCAATTTGGTTTTTTCTATTTTTTGATCTTTCTATATCCTTCTTTCTCCTCTCTTCCTCATAAACCCTTGCTCTCAAAATTTTTAATGCTTTTGCTTTATTTTTATGTTGTGATTTTTCATCTTGCTGGCTTACTACTATTCCTGTTGGTAAATGAGTTATTCTAACTGCGCTATCTGTTGTGTTAACTGACTGTCCTCCTGGTCCTCCAGCTCTGAATACATCTATTCTTAATTCATTTTCTTTGATATTTATATCAACTTCCTCCACCTCAGGTAAAACTGCAACGGTAGCTGCTGAAGTGTGTACTCTTCCTTGTGTCTCAGTGTCTGGAACTCTTTGAACTCTATGCACTCCAGATTCATATTTAAGGTAAGAGTATATATTGTTTCCAGTAACAGAAAATATTACCTCTTTAAACCCACCGGCTTCACTTTTGGAAATATTTATAATCTCTAATCTCCATTTTTTTTTAGAACAAACTTTTTCGTACATTTTGAATAAATCAGAGCAGAAAAGAGTTGCTTCTAATCCTCCTGTACCAGCTCTTATTTCGACTATAGCATTTTTTTGGTCATCAAGATCTTTTGGAAGTAGAAAAATTTTTAGCTTTCCCTCATTTTCCTCTTTTTTTTGATTAAGAGATTTAAGCTCTTTTTTTGCTAAAGATCTCATCTCTTCATCAGCTTCGGGATCATTGCTTAAGCTCTCAAGATCTTTTTTAGTTTTACCATAGTTTAAATATTCATGAGCAATATCGATTATATTCTTTAACTCTGAATACTCTTTAGATTTATCTGCATAAAGTTTAGAGTCTAAATTTCCTGAGGATAACTCAGTTTCAATTAAACTATATTTATTAATAATATCTTTTATTTTATTTTCGGGGATCATGAATTGTTAATTTTTTTGTTTAACTTTTGTCTCAACTAATTCTACAACTTTTTTAATTATTTCTTTATTAGGTATTTTTTTATGCGGTATGCCAGACAAATACATCAAATTATTGTTATTTCCACCTCCAGTTAAACCAATTTCTGTTTGAGCAGCTTCGCCAGGTCCATTCACTACACAGCCTATGATTGACAATGTTATTGGAGTTTTTATGTGTGAAAGTTCTTTTTCTAAAATTTTGACAGTATCGATTACAGGAAAAGCTTGTCTGGCACAGGATGGGCAAGAAATTATTTGTACCCCTCTTGATCTAATATCTAAAGATTTCAAAATTTCAAATCCTGCTTTTACCTCTTCTACAGGATCTGCTGATAAAGACACTCTTATTGTGTCACCGATTCCGTTCATTAAAAGCTTACCTATTCCAATAGAAGATTTAATGCTGCCGGTTAATAATCCTCCTGCTTCGGTGACTCCTAAGTGCAAAGGATAGTCGCAAATATTTGATAGCTTCTCATAAGATTTTATTGCAAGAAACACATCAGAAGACTTCACGCTGATTTTAAAGTTAAAAAAATTATTATCTTCTAAAAGTTTAATATTGTAGTCTGCGCTTTCTACTAAAGCATCTGGACATGGCTCTTTATATTTTTCAAGAATTTTTTTATCAAGAGATCCTGCGTTCACTCCAATCCTGATTGAGCAGTTATAATCTTTAGCAGCTTTAATTACATCAATAATTCTCTCTTTAGAACCTATATTTCCAGGATTTATTCTTAAGCAAGCAGCTCCGTTTTTTGCAGCTTCAATTGCTCTTTGGTAGTGAAAATGAATATCGGCAACAATAGGTACTGAAACTTTTTTTACTATTTCTTTGAGTGATTTAGTAGAAGTTTCATCTGGACATGACACTCTAACGATATCGGCACCGGCCTCTGCTAATTGATTGACTTGATTTATTGTATTTTTTATATCAGTTGTTAATGTGTTAGTCATTGATTGAACAGATATTGGTGAGTCTCCACCAACAAAAACTTTTCCAACACTTATTTTTTTTGTTTTCTTTCTTATAATTTTTCTGTGAGGTCTAATGTTCATTTTAATCTAAATCAAAAGTCTTATGTAATTTTTTTACCGCTTCAACAGTATAATTTTCATCAATGATAATTGAAATTTTTATTTCTGAAGTTGAAATAGCTAAAATGTTAATCTTCTCTTCAGATAGGGCTTTAAACATTTTGTAAGAAACACCAGGCGTGGTAACCATTCCAGCACCTACAATTGAAATTTTAGAAACATTTGTATTGTGATTAACTTCTTTAATTTTAACTTTTTTATTATTTTTAAGGATACTTAAAGTTTTATCTAAGTCATCTCTTTTAATAGTAAATGTAAGATCTGTTGTTTTTCCATCAGATGAAACATTTTGTATAACCATATCTACATTAATTTGATTTTCACTAAAAGGCTCAAATATACTTGCCGCTACTCCTGGTTTATCTTGAACTCCAATTAGTGTGATTTTCGCATCATCTTTTGAATATGCTACACCAGTAACAACTTTTTTACTGTAATCAATGTTTTCTTGATTTATTATATCTGTTCCTTTTCTATCAGTAAAAGTAGAACGTACCTGTAGAGGAATATCATACATCATAGCAGTTTGGACAGCAGAGGGCTGCATTACTTTAGCACCTAGTGAAGATAGCTCTAGCATTTCTTGATAAGATATTTTATCAATTTTTTTTGCAACGGGAATTTTATTAGGATCAGTGGAGTAAACGCCATCAACGTCTGTATAAATTTCGCAACTATCAGTTTTAAAAATTTTAGCGATCGCCACTGCGGTTGCGTCAGATCCTCCTCTGCCAATAGATGTTATATCTCCTCTTTTTGAAATTCCTTGAAAACCTGGGATAATTGCAATCCCGCCCTCAGATAAAAACTTATCTATTTCTTCGGTTCTCATATTTATTATTCTTGCGTTATTATGGTCACCTTCGGTTATAATTGGTATTTGCCAATTCATCCAAGATTTTGCATTTAAACCAATTCCTCTCAAAGCTCCAGATATCAAAGAGCAAGTAACCTGCTCGCCTGAAGATAGTAATACATCTAATTCTCTTTTATCAAATTCTTTTGATATTGAAATCGACTGTTCTATTAGTTCATTTGTTTTGCCAGCCATAGCCGAAACTACAACAATTAACTTGTGACCTTTTGCGTGCTCTTTACCTACAATTTTTGCAGCATTTATTATTCTTTCTATGGAGCCAACAGAAGTGCCACCAAATTTTAATACTTTTTTTGCCATATGGTAAAAATAATATATTATTAGTTTTTAATTTAAATATAACATTTAAAAAACTAATGACTACAGTAAATAAAGAAGAAATTCAAAAGTTTTCAAAGCTTGCTGACCAATGGTGGGATGCTAATGGTAAATTTAAACCGTTGCATATGTTTAACCCAATAAGAATTGAATATATTTTAGATAAAATTGCTAAAAACTTTAAACTTGATAAATCAAAAAACAATTTTCTTAAAGATCTAAAAATTTTAGATATTGGATGCGGAGGTGGATTGATATCAGAGCCTTTAAGTAGGTTAGGTGCAAAAGTAACTGGTATAGATGCTTCAGAAAAAAATATTAAAGTTGCAATGCTTCATGCAAAAAAAAATGGGTTAGTAATTAATTACCAACAAAATTCACCAGAACAATTAATAGAAAAAAATTATTTTGATGTAATATTAAATTTGGAAATAGTTGAGCATGTAGAGAATCTTGATCTATACTTAAATTCTTGTAATAAGCTACTTAAAGAAAAGGGTTTAATTTTCACAGCTACAATTAATAGAACTTTAACTTCTTACATTAAGGCAATAGTTGGAGCAGAATATATTTTACGCTGGCTACCCGTTGGTACGCATGATTGGAATAAATTTGTAAAACCAGAGGAGCTAGAACAAAAATTTACAAATTTAAATCTCAGTATATTAGATACATGTGGATTGGATTACAATCCACTGAGTAGGAAGTGGAATAGATCAAAAAATTTATCAGTAAATTATATTATAACTAGCAAAAAAAATTAATTTTCTTTTTCAATCCAGGGTATACTTACTAAATCAATCCCCTCTTCCCTAAGTTCTTCTCTCTCTTTTTCAGTAGTTTTACCAAAAATATTTTTTTTATCATTTTTATCGTAATAAATTTCTCTTACTTTTTCTGGAAAATTTTTTTCGACATATTCGAAGTTACTTTCCACAAACTTTCTCAAATTAATCAAATCTTTTTTTATCTTTTTAAAATCATCTAATGATTTACTATCTAATTCTGCTTTAGATGAATTTAGCACCTTAGGGGACATAATTGATTTATCAATTTTTTTATTTGAACAATAAATACACTCTAGTAACTTTTTATTTTTTAATTTGTCAAATTCTTTTGAATTTGAAAACCAACTCTCAAATTCATGTTTGTTCGCACATATTAAATTGTATTTAATCATAATTTATAATTAATTATTAATTTTAAAATTTCAAGTTGGATTTCTATAATCCGTATTTATATCAATGTAATCATGAGTAAAATCACACGTATAACACTCAAAACTTTCACTTCCTTGGTTTAAATCAATTTCTACTTTAATAGAATCCCACTTCATATACTCTTTTATTTTAGTTTCCTCAAAATTAGGCGCTAACATTCCCTGTTCCGCAACTAAGAAATCTCCAATCTTTATTTTAATTTTCTTTTTATCTACCTCTTCTCCAGATTTACCTATGCCCATTATTATTCTTCCCCAATTAGGATCCTCTCCGGCTATTGCTGTTTTAAACAAAGGTGAGTTAGCAACTGAAAATGCAATTTTTTTTGCTTTTTGTTGAGATTTTGAATTAATTACACTAATGGTTACAAATTTTTTTGCTCCCTCTCCATCAACTATAATTTGCTTTGCTAAGTTTAAACATATTTTTTTTAAAGCCATCTCAAATTTTTGAATAATTGGATCAGAGATACTTCTATTTTGTCCAATTTTAATTTTTCTCGTTGAAAATATTGAAACCATATCATTAGTAGACTGATCACTATCGACTGTTATCGCGTTAAATGTAGTTGACACAGTTTTTTTGAGTAATGTTTTTAATATATTTGATGGAAGATCAACATCTGTAAAAATAAAAGATAACATAGTTGCTAGATTTGGCGAAATCATACCGGAGCCTTTGGCAATAGCTGCTAATTTTATAATTTTATTTCCAAAAATAATTTCTTCATATGCTAATTTTGGTTTTGTGTCAGTCGTCATAATCGAAGACGCAACTTTGATCCATATCATTTTATTTTGATCATCTCTAAGTTTATCAACTAAATCTTGGAGTGAATTATTAATTTTTTCGGTAGGAAATTTTTCCCCAATTACTCCAGTTGATGCGAAAATTAAATCTTTTATTCTAACTGTCTCATTAACTCCTTCTTCGCTCTTAGACTCTCTTATAGTTAGAATTCTTGACAAATTTTTTGCAATACTATCAAGACTTTCAACTCCTTGTTTCCCAGTAAAGGTATTTGCATTTTTAGTATTAACCATTAAAGCTTTCACAGTTTTTTTGTTTGATTTTTGATTCCACTCTAATGTTTCAGATATTATAGAACTCGTAGTTTGAACAGTGGCGTAATTTGCGCCTTCTTTAAAATAAAACAAAGTTAGATCATCTCTTCCATTTCTATATAAATCTGCTGATACTGAGGAGACCTCTAATCCGTCGACTGGTTTAAGCTCTTGAAACTCACCCATTCTGGAGAGTTTTGATTTATCTTTCAAAAAATTTTTAAGGTTTATTGTCATAATTACTATTTAATTTCCTCAATAAATACATATATAAAAGTATAATGAATTTATTTACAAAAACACTTAGTAAAATATTTAAAAGCGGCAATCAACAAGAATTAAACAAAATTTATCCCTTAGTTTCCAGGATAAATGAACTTGAATCTGTCGTGGCAAAACTAAAGGACCATGAATTTTCAAATAAGACAAAATATTTCAAAGATTTAATATCAAAAGGCCATTCATTAAGTGAAATTTTACCTGAAAGTTTTGCGTTAGTAAGAGAAGCTGCAAAAAGAAAGCTTGGGGAAAGACCATACGACGAACAATTAATTGGGGGCGTAATCTTAAATAATGGTGGTATTGCAGAGATGAAAACTGGAGAAGGTAAAACATTAGTTTCTACCCTACCAGCTTATTTAAACTCATTAGAGAATAAGGGAGTACACATAGTCACTGTAAATGATTATTTAGCAAAAAGAGACTCAAATTGGATGGGTGAAATATTTAAATTTCTCGGTGTTTCGACTGGGTGTGTTACTTCTGAAACCACAGATCAAGAAAGAAAAAAAAATTACAACCTAGATATTACCTACGGAACTAATAATGAATTAGGATTTGATTATCTAAGAGATAACATGAAATATGAACTTAATGATATCGTTCAAAGGGGGTTTAATTATTGTATTGTTGACGAAGTTGATAGCATATTAATTGATGAGTCTAGAACACCTTTAATAATTTCTGGAAGATTAGAAGATAAAAGCAATTTTTATAACTTATCTAATGATTTTATTAAAATGTTACAAAATAAAGATTATGAATTAGATGAAAAAAATAAAAATGCAATCTTGTCAGATAGCGGTATTGATAAGATTGAAAAGTTAGCATTAAAAAACGGAATTTTAAAAAATAATAATTTTTATGATCCTCAAAATTTGAATTTAGTTCACCACGTAAATCAAGCCTTAAAGGCAAATCTACTATTTAAAAAAGATACTGACTACATTATTAAAGATGGTAAAGTTCAAATTATTGATGAATTCACTGGAAGAATTATGGATGGAAGAAGGTTTTCGGATGGTCTTCACCAAGCTATTGAAGCAAAAGAAAACGTACAGATACAAGAAGAAAACCAAACATTAGCGTCAATCACTTATCAAAATTACTTTCGACTTTATAAAAAACTTTCAGGAATGACAGGCACAGCTATGACCGAGTCTGAAGAGTTCTATGATATATATAAATTAAACGTAATTTCAGTACCCACACATAAAAAAATGATAAGAGATGATATGAACGATCAGATTTTTAGAACTGAAGAAGAAAAATATAATGCTATTTTAAAAAAAGTATCTCAGTGTAATGAGAGAAAACAACCTGTTTTAGTTGGTACAACAAGTATAGAAAAATCAGAAAAAATTTCAAAGTTATTAAATTCAAAAAATCTAAAGCATAATGTTCTAAACGCAAAGCAACATGCATTAGAGGCTAAGATCATAGCAGAGGCTGGAAAAAGTGGATCAATTACAATAGCTACCAACATGGCCGGTCGGGGAACAGATATAAAATTAGGGGGCAATAAAAATTATAACAATCATGACAATAATAATGACGACTTTAATTATGAAAAAGATGAAAATATTGTCAAAGATCTTGGTGGTTTATTTATTATAGGAACAGAGAGACATGAGAGTAGAAGAATAGATAATCAACTTAGGGGAAGAGCTGGCAGACAAGGTGATCCTGGAAAATCACTTTTTTACCTAAGTTTAGAGGATGAATTAATGAGGATATTTGGCGGGGATCAAATAGATGGTATTTTAAAGAAACTAGGGTTAAAAAAGGATGAGTCTATTAATCATCCTTGGATAAATAAAGCGATTGAAAGAGCACAAAAAAAAGTTGAAACAAGAAATTTTGATATAAGAAAAACGTTAATTAAATTCGATGATGTTATGAATGATCAAAGACAAGTTATTTTCGGTCAGAGATTAAAAATACTGAAGGATAAAGATATTTATAAAATAATTGATGACTTTCTGGATGAAAAAATTATTTCTTTATTAAATATAAAAAACCAGTTTGATAAATCTAATAACGAAAAAGAATATCTTACATCAATAAAGAGTATAATTGGAAATGCTATTGATGATAAAGAGCTTGTAAAAATGGCCTCTGAAAGTGAAAAGGTATTTAAAAATAAAATCCAGGAATTACATAAAAAAAAGAGAGATGATAGGATTAATATTATAGGGAATAATCAAAACAATGACATCGAAAAAAAAATATTTATTCAAATAGTTGATTTTTCATGGAGATCTCATTTACAATATTTAGAGCAACTAAGGCAAGTAATTGGTCTTAGAAGTTATGGCCAGAAAGATCCCTTATCTGAATTTAAAAAAGAAGCTTTCAAGTTATTTGAGGAACTTCTAGAAAAAATTAAAATTGAATTGATCAAATTTCTATTTAATATAAGTCTTGTAGTAAACACAGATAAACAAGAAGAAAAAATAGAGAATAATGAAAAATTCAATGGGAAAAAAATAGGAAGAAACGAAAAATGCCCATGTGGATCTGGAAAGAAATATAAATACTGTTGTGGTAAAATTTAATTATTTAATTTTTTTAAAAGCACTCAAAGCCTTTATCCTTGCCTCGTTATGATCAACTATAGGCAGTGGATAGTCTTTTCCTGGAATGAAATCTTTGCCATTTTTGTATTCCCATGGTTTATGTATTAATTTGTTTGGAACTTTTCTTATTTCTGGTACCCATTTTTTTACGTACTCTCCGTTGTTATCAAATTTTTCACCTTGTAAAATTGGATTAAATATTCTGAAATAAGGTGCTGCATCCGCACCACATCCAGCTACCCACTGCCAACCGGAGACATTGTTTGCTTCACTAAAATCTAATAAACAGTTTCTAAAATGTTGTTCACCTAATTTCCAATCAATTAATAAATGCTTAACTAAAAAGGATCCAACTATCATTCTAACTCTATTATGCATCCATCCTGTGCTATAAAGTTCTCTCATGCCTGCATCTACAATTGGATATCCTGTTAATCCTTTTTTCCAAGAATTAAAAAATTTTAGGTTTTTTTCCCAAGGAAATTTATCAAATTTTTTTGAGTAATTATTTTTTAACATTTGTGGGAAATAGTTAATCATAGAGTGACTGAACTCTCTCCAACCAATCTCTGCTAAAAACTTCTCTACAAGACCATTTTTATTTTTTATTTCATTTACCTTTTCCCAAATAGTCTCCACATGTAATTGACCATGTTTGATGTAAGGTGATAATTTTGAAGTGCCTGGAATGCTTGGTATATTTCTATTTCTAGCGTAGTTTTTTATATGGTTATTAATAAAATTATTTAATTTATTTAAAGCCTCACTTTCACCTGGACTCCATTCAGAATCGAATTTTTTAAACCAATTATATTTTGGAAGAATTTCTAATTCAGATATTTCATTTTTAAAGTATTTTTTACTTTTTAGATTTTTATTTAACTTTGAATTAATTTTAGGAACCTTATCTATATAATGCTTTTCTGCATGGCGCCAATAAGGCGTAAAAACTCTAAATGGCGTACTATCGCTTTTTTTTATCTCATTAAACTCATTAAGTATGTTCCCTTTTAAAACCTGAAATTTTATTCCTTTTGAGCTTAAAAGTTTCTCAAGTTCCTGATCAAATTTTAAATAGTCCGGTTCATAAATTTTGTTCCAGTATAATGAAAAATTATTTTTTTTGACTAAGTTTTTGAAAACCTTTTGATAACTATCCTCCTTGATAATTTGTAATTTGATATTAAAATTTTTCAGATCGGATTTAAACTTAGATAATGACTTGCTTAACCACCATTTTTGAGCTTCTTTATCCTTAAATTTTCTTTCTTTATAAATATAGAATGCTACAACCGTATCATTCTCTTTGGATGCAATTGACATTGCATAATTTCTTATGATTCTAAAATCTTCTCTAATCCAAACAAGACCTATTTTTTTAGTCATATAACTAATTATCAAATAATTTTAAAAATATCGATGTGATAAAAAAGATGGTGGCCTTGGTAAGAATCGCACTTACGACACATACCTTTTCAGGGTACTGCTCTACTACTGAGCTACAAGGCCAATTTCA
>MDSZ01045113.1_pt1 | contig 13026 bp, 13 predicted proteins | sample 811201 | NCBI WGS metagenome assembly MDSZ01 (sample SAMN05326647, study PRJNA326480) | marine metagenome | isolation source: seawater | place: Indian Ocean: North | collected 2010
AAAATGCAATGAAAAGAGAAAAAGAATTTAGACAGCAAAATAATAGTTGACTTTTACGAAAAAATACTTTATAATCAAGAAAAGAAAGGTATGAAATTTGTTTAATAAAGCGGCAGTCTTTACTGACATTCACTTTGGGTTAAAAGGCAATAGTAAAATACACAATGATGATTGTGAATCATTTGTAAACTGGTATATAGATCAAGCAAAAGCAAACCAGTGCGAAACTGGAATTTTTTGTGGTGATTGGCATCACAATAGAAATAGCTTGAATTTGACCACTATGGATGCAACCATTAGATGTCTCGAAAAACTAGGAAAAACATTTGATAATTTTTACATGTTTGTTGGTAATCATGACTTATATTACAAAGACAAAAGAGACGTAAGTTCAACAGAATTTGCAAAACACATTCCGGGTATTACAGTAATTGATACCTTTACAGAGATTGAGGATGTAGCACTTGTTCCATGGCTTGTAGGAGATGAATGGAAAAAAATACAAAAATGTAAATCTAAATACATGTTCGGACATTTTGAATTACCTCATTTTTATATGAATGCAATGGTACAGATGCCCGAACATGGAGATTTACGAGCTGAACATTTTGTAAATCAAGACTATGTATTTTCAGGTCATTTTCACAAAAGACAGAAACAAGGAAAAATACACTACATTGGAAATTCATTTCCACACAACTATGCAGATGCATGGGATGATGAGCGTGGAATGATGATATTAGATAGACAAAACAACAAAGAACCAGAATATGTTAATTGGGCTGATTGTCCGAAATACAGAACAACAACATTAAGCAAACTATTAGATCCAGATTCTAATATAATAAAACCAAATATGTATTTGCGGGTTACATTAGATTTGCCTATTTCGTATGAAGAGGCACAATTTATAAAAGAAACTTATATTAACAATCATCAATGTAGAGAAATAACGTTAATACCTCAAAAACAAATAGAAGAAATTAGTACAGAACTAGACATAGCTCAGTTTGAAAGTGTTGATGAAATAGTAGCAAAGGAGATATCAGCCATTGATAGTGATAATTTTAACAAAAAAATGTTGCTTGATATCTATAACGAATTATAATGATTAGAATAAAAGATTTAACAGTAAAAAACTTCATGAGTGTTGGTAACCAAACTCAAGCAGTTGATTTTGATAAAGAACAATTGACGCTAGTACTAGGTGAAAACCTTGATCAAGGTGGTGATGATGCTGGTTCTAGAAACGGAACTGGTAAAACTACAATTATAAATGCTCTATCATATGCATTATATGGGAATGCTTTAACAAATATTAAAAGAAATAATTTAATAAACAAAACAAATAGCAAAGGCATGTTAGTAACTTTGCATTTTGAAAAAAACAGCATAGATTATAGAATTGAGCGAGGCAGATCACCTAATATAATGAAATTTTATATTAATAATGAAGAACAAGAACTAATTGATGAAAGCCAAGGTGACAGTCGTAAAACACAAGAATTTATTAACGAATTATTAGGTATGAGTCATGACATGTTTAAACATGTTGTGGCACTAAACACATATACTGAGCCGTTTTTAAGTATGCGTACCAATGATCAACGTGCAATCATTGAACAACTACTTGGTATTACTATTCTAAGTGAGAAAGCAGAATCGTTAAAAGAACAAATTAAGCAAACGCGAGATGCAATTACAGAAGAAAATGCAAAAATAACTGCTATACAAAATTCAAACACAAAAATACAAGAAACTATTGAAGGTTTACAACGCACACAAAGAGCTTGGCAAGCAAAAAAGACACAAGATATTGACAAACTAACTGTTTCTATAAGTGAACTTGAACATTTAGATATAGAAAATGAATTAAATGCACACGATAAATTACAAAATTGGAATGAATTAAACAATGCTATCAATGCACTAAACAAAGAAAAAGGCACTCTTGAGCCTGCACTACAACGTGCTGACAAATCTTTATTAAAAGTAAAAAAAGACATCAAAGAATTAGAAGATGCTGTATGTTATACATGTGGACAAACACTACATGATAATAAATTAGAAGAAATAAAAGCAACAAAACAAAAAGAATTAGAAGATTCAATATCTTATCAAGCAGAAATAAGTGACAAGTTACAAGGTATATTTCATGATTTACGTGAAATAGGCGATATCAATGGACGCCCTAATACTTTTTATGAAACTGCTAAAGAAGCATACGAGCATAGACAAAATGTTGACGGACTAAAACAAACACTAAAAAACAAACAGGAAGAAACTGATCCTTATCAAACACAAATAGATGATTTAAACAATACAGCGATACAAGCTATAAGTTGGGATAGTATGAATAAACTGACAGATTTTAAAGACCATCAAGAATTTTTACTTAAATTGCTGACAAACAAAGACAGTTTTATCCGTAAGAAAATTATCGATCAAAATTTAGCATATCTTAACAACAGACTTACATACTACTTAGATAAACTTGGATTGCCACATCAAGTTGTGTTTCTAAATGACCTAAGTGTAGAAATAACACAACTCGGACAAGACTTAGACTTTGATAATTTAAGTAGAGGAGAACGTAACAGACTTATACTAGGAATGAGTTTTGCTTTTAGAGATGTATGGGAAAGTTTATATCAAAATATTAATTTACTTTTTATTGACGAACTTATTGACAGTGGTATGGACACATCAGGAGTTGAAAATTCTCTTGCAGTAATTAAAAAAATGGGTAGAGAACGTAGTAAAAATGTATATCTTATATCACATAAGGACGAACTTGTTGGTCGTGTTAATCATGTTTTAAAAGTTGTAAAAGAAAACGGATTTACTTCTTATGAAAATGATGTAGAGATTGTAGAATGAAACTTAGAATAGGTACACGAGGTAGTAAACTTGCTCTGGCATATACTAACCAAGCTATTCAATCATTAGATTGTGAAACAGAAATAGTTATTGTAAAGACACCAGGAGATGAAGATCAAGTTACACCTATATATGAAATGGGAGGTAAAGGTGTATTTTGTAGTACAATAGAACAAGAGTTGCTTAAAAATAACATTGACGTAGCAGTGCATAGCTTAAAAGACATGCCAGGCGAAGAAACAGAAGGTTTGACTATCACTGCAATGTTAAAAAGAAATAGTCCTTACGATGTAATGGTAGGTAGCGTAAAAATGAACTGTGTTATAGGCACAAGCAGTCCAAGAAGAAAAGCACAACTTTTGGATCTTTACAAAAGTTTAGATATACAAATAAAACCTATACGTGGAAATATTGATACTAGACTAGAAAAACTTGACAATGGAGAATATGATGCTATTATATTAGCAGAAGCAGGACTAAAAGCATTGAATATAAGAAGAACTACTTTAAGAATACCTATTATACCAGCAGTAGGACAAGGAATAATTGCTTTACAAACAAGATCTAACGATACTAAAGTAATAGACGCTGTTAAAAAAGCAAATCATAAAAAAACTTTTGCTCAAGGACAAGTTGAAAGAGCATTTTTAAAAGGAATAGGAGGAGATTGTCATACAAAAATTGCAGGTCATGCAACTGGCACTAATCCTATATCCTTAAAGGCAATGTATTATGATTGAAGACGATACACATGATATGTTAACAAAAGCATATATGGAATATTTTAAGGCAAATGACGCATTTGAAGCAAGAAATAGTGTGCGTACACATGGATCAGCTCGAAAATGGTTGAGAGAAATACGTTCATTAGCAAAATTACGCATGGATGAAATACATGAGAAGCACAAAACCAAAAAAGACCAAGGCAAAGAATAGGCATGGGTAAGTATCCATATGCAATGGACGTATCAAGGAAATTTAATAAATGAATTACCACAAAACGTCGAAGGTTTTGTGTACTTGATTACAAATCTTACTAATAATAAGAAATACATAGGCAAAAAATTAGCCAAATTTAAAACTACTAAGCCACCGCTCAAAGGCAAAAAAAATAAAAGGCGCGGATATAAAGAAAGCGATTGGAAAGAATACTGGGGTTCCTCAGATCATTTACTAGAAGACGTTGAACAATTAGGTAAAGATAACTTTACTAGAGAAATTTTATATTTGTGCCCAAGTAGAGGCGTAATGAGCTACTTAGAGGCTAAGGAACAATTCGACCGTAGAGTCTTAGAGACAGATGAGTATTATAACGGTATCATAAATGTGCGTGTCGGAAGTTCAAAAATTCTAAAAGAACATTTAAAGGCAATATAAGGACACTGTTTGATCGAGATAGCTCGATCCGCTTTGAGTACATGTATTCACATGTGCGGAATCTAGCGAGTCCAACAGGCTGTATGCTACGAAAACTCCTTGCAAAGGAACGAAGCGGGAGGTAGCGAAGAAATCCGCGAAGCGGTAAAGCGGTTTTGCAATTTTTTCGTGATGTCGACGTAGGTTGGGAAAGGTCAGAGCCCAGTAGCAAAGTCAAATACCTACTTCCGATCTCGGCTGTGCGAACTCACATGAAGCTAGGGATGATGGGACCTCGTGTAAGGTTCCGTCTGACTAAACAATCTACATGAAACGTAAGTGCTTCGCACTTAATATAAATACATAAAGCAAGAATAAATAGTTAGAGCGACAGCGAAAACTTGTGTTAGCGTAGCTAACACACTTAGGATAGTAAAAATGAAAGTATATGAATTATTCGAAACTCTTGATATAAAACAAGTTGGTGGAGTATGGCGTATTTATGATACTGTGAAAAAAGATTTTGCATCTCCTGTAGTTTTCAATTCAGCAGGTGAAGCTGAAACAGCTCGTGACAAACTGAGAGCCACTACTAGTAAAAGCAACACTTCAAAAGCAAAAGTCAGTACTAAGCCTGATTCAACTCCTAAACCTAAAAAAGGTTACTATGGAAGATTATGGTCCAAGGTTGTAGATAAAGGCGGAAGTTTTCTAAAAGGCATTACTGGTTGGAAAATGTTTAGCATTATTGCCATTGTGGTAAGTTATAATCAGTGGTCAAAAATAATGGAAGATTATGCCAAAGCATATTTGTATAATGGATGCAGATATAACGATAATCCTAGTTTACCATTTGATTCTGACATTGGAAAAGGTGGTATACAAGCTAGTAGAATGTGGCAAGCTGAAATGGCTAGAGCTAGATATGAAATGGCGGCAACATTATCTACAGGATTAATAGCTTTGGTAGGCGGAGCGGCCACAAATCTTGTAACACTTAACAGAGCCTTTAAGGCTTTAAGCATAGGCGGACTTTTTATTCCCGGAGCGGGTTGGGTTAAATCTGCTTTAGCTTTTGTTATAGGAGTAGGAACAACTACTCTTGGTATCTATATGTTACAGAAACTTGCAAAGAAAACTGCGTTATGGAACGGACTTGCAGATCTTTGGGTAGATATGATTTTTACCGCTCCAAAAATGGAGTCATTAATGAAAAATTGGTTTGGTGAATATTGTGATCACAGTGAACCAGGCACTACTAACTACACCATGGGAGAAACTTCTACATATCCTGCTGATAAATTGTCTGAGTCAAAAAAATCTGCAATGAGTAAAATAGACAAAGTTAAAAAGGAACTTATGAAAGACAAAGAATTTATGCAAGCATACAAAAAAGCTAAAAAAATATCTAAACAAAAGGCAATTTAGTTTTTGTAGTTGTTTCTATATTTTCTTCTGCAATTTTATTCATTATCTCTTTATCGTCAGCAGTTATTTTATACATAACATCTTCGTAACTAAATGCTCCTCGCATGTACCAAGCTAGTTTGTAGGCAGTATATTTTATTTGTTTGGTATTTTGTTCCATATCATCTGATATTTTTAAGATATCAGATTCCTCGAGCGGAATGAGTTGGTTCCGAAAAAACTTGCGTAATCCACTGAGATTCCTGTTTGATATATATTGTCGCAATTTTCACCACTACATTTCATATCAAATTTTGGCATGCCCCATGCATCATTAATCTGTTGCACTGAAGTTTGCAGTTGTCCGTAAAATTCAGAATCATTATTCACAATAAATTTTTCAATTTCTTCTAAATTTGTTTCTTGGTCTTCACCTGCAGATATTGTAGCTACATGCCTTAAGGTTAATTTTAAGTTTAACTTTGTTCTTGCATCAAACAGTTGTTGTCTTTGTTTGTCAGCTTCTTCGTCTGACAGCTCAGCTCTTTCTAATTGCACTAGCTGTTTTTCTATTATAAAGGATTCTCTTGAAAAATCAGTAAATTCTCTATAATTTAAAGGCCTAAGATTAAATGTTAAATCTTTCAAAGTCAAAGTTTTTGTAGGTTCATGTTTTTGTAATGAATCTAATATACTAGGTAACTTTATATCAGCTGTGTTTTCACTGTTACATTTTGGGCAATTGGCAGTGATAGGCATAGTTTCTCCATATGTAGCTATCCTAATAGCCATTAAAACATAATCTATATCAAAACCAACTAAATTCCATGGATCTAAAATTAATGGTGCACAACTTTTAATTACATCAACCGTTGCCTGTCCAGAAAACAGTGCATCAGGTGTTTTCAACATTATTTCGTCCATTGTGTTCATTCCAAAAATAGGAATTTGTGTATATTGACTGTCTTGTATTATTGTATTATTGTAATACACTCCGTTAGAAGGTAAGTCAATATATATTTTTGGCTGTCTTTTGTATTTTTCTAAAAAACTGCTCACTTTATTCTCCACATAAATACATTATATTGTAATGTACTTATACATATTTATAATGTGCGTATATAACTAAGGAACAAAATAGAATGGCATCCCAAACAGTTGAGTTAGACCAACAAAGTATTGATAGACTTGCAGAAGCAGTTACTGGTAAAGACACACAGGGCAATAAATCTTCAAGAGGTACTAGTTTTAGCGGTGGAAATTTTAACAAAGCTGGCAATGATCTTGCATCGACAATGTTTACAGCAGATGCTGGATTTAAAAATCTAACAGGTGCAGTGAAAAAAGCTACAGAAGGAATACCTTTTGTAAACAAATTTGCATCTGCAATGGATTTCAGTACAGGACATATTAATGAATCTGCTGATGTATTTAGAACACTTTCAAAAGTAGGCGGCGGAGCCGCAGGTGAATTATTCCAATTAAGAATGAGAGCCGCAGAATCAAGATTACCTTTAGAAACATTTGCAAGTATGGTTGCAAATAATTCAGAACTATTAGCAGGATTTGCAGGTGGCGTAACCGGTGGAGAAAGAAAACTTGCAGAAATGGGTAATGCTTTGTTCCAGGACGGAGTAATTGAAAAATTTTTAAATCTTGGGTATAGCATAGAAGAAGCAACAGAACTGTCACTAAAACAACAAGCTATACAGCGTAGAAGATTTTTGTTAGAAGAATTAACTGCTACTGAGCAAGCGGCAGAAACAGCCCGTTATGCAAAGTCTTTATCAGTAATTGCAAAACTTACAGGTAAGCAAGCTGATCAAATGGCAGACGAAATGCAAGCTCAAGCCGCAGATGGTGCAGTCAGAGCAAAACTACGTATGTTGGAAAAGCAAGGTATTACTGGTGCTACTAAAGCAAACCAAATGGCTATGGAAGGACTAGCCGGAACCAGTAAAGCACAGCAACTTGCGGCAAAAGAAATTCTAACTTTAGGTGCTCCTGTATCAGCCGCGGCGAAAAACTTTGTAGCGGCAAATGGCGAGGCTGCAAGATTATTGTATCAAACAAGAGATGCTATTGAATCTGGTGATGCAGAAGGTGCAAAAATAGCCGCAGAAGCGTCTAAAAAAGCGGCTATTGAATCCGGCGATAGCATGCAAAATTTACAAATAGCAACATTAAAAAGTGTAAGTGAGTTTGGAGCAACACAGGCAGAAGTTTTAGAAGAAACAGCAAACATAGTTGATGCAATATTAGCAGAACAGAAAAAGATGCAAGATACTAACGGACGATTTGTAACCTTAGGAGAAGCATTTGTACAACATTTAGCAAATCTAAATAAAGAAGTTGATGAGATGTCAAGAGGTACAGGCACCGGCAGGAAAGCACTTGTTGCATCTAATACTGCTAACGCTACAGTTGTAGATGAAACTAATAAAAATATTCATAAATTAAATAAAGAGCTAGAAGGTAATGCTGTGGTACAAGGTGCCTTAGACAATATTACTGATAATGTAGGCGAAGTGGTAGGCGAAGTAGGTAATAAGACCAGAGATGCTGTAGATTTTCTCGGGACTATGACTGGTAAAGCAAACCAAGAAATGGCTACAACATTAGAACAAGCAGGTTTTCCAAATGCCGCAAAAATGCTTGCAGATGCCAATACTCAAGAAGCAACCGATAAAACAAAAGCAATACTTGCACAAAATGGACTAATTGATGCACAAGGTAAACTAACTGATTTTGTTGTGAAAAAAGCGGCAGAAAGTCAAAAAACTCTTGCAGAAGGTGCAAACACAACAGTAACAGGAACTAATGCTGTTGAATTAAAAGACCCTGAAGCATTACCAGAAAAATCAGCACCTATAAAAGATACTGTGATGAGTGTGTTAAAACTTTTAGGAGTGCCTTTCAACATGGGAGCCAGAGAATTAGGTGGTCCTGTGCAATCTAGTCAATCATACGTTGTAGGAGAAGAAGGACCAGAAATTTTTAATCCTGCTACAGCAGGAAATATTATGAGCAATCAAGATTTACAACTAGCAACATTAGGTCCAGAACTAGGAAATAAGTTTTCTGCACTAGCACAGGAAATGCAAATGATAGGCGCTCCTATTACAGAAGCGGCTAAAGAAGCAATGTCTACTATGACTCCTGAAGCACTATCAGGAATGGAAGATGCTATAAAACAAGTAAACCGCAGTATGACTGCTCCTGATTCGGCTTCTAGTCCGGACCTAATTAAGCTCATGACGCAATTAGTAGAGGTAAATAAAAAGTCAAATGATATACAAAACAAGCACTTTAGAGTCATGGATTCTGCATTAAAGGGCATAAGATAATATGAGTTGGAAAAAATATTTTACACCTGTACCTACAGCTGATAATGTAACAGGCAGTTATTCTCCTTTAAGTGGACGCGGAGCATCTACTCAACCAGGACCTGCAAGATCAAATTATTCAAGTTTTTTACCAGATGTGTATGTAGGAACACCTAACCGTATTGAAAGATACGGACAGTATAACACTATGGATATGGACAGTGAAGTAAATGCCGCACTTGATATACTTGCTGAATTTTGCACACAAAAAAATAAAAAAAACGATACACATTTTGAATTTAAATACCATAAGAATGCAACTAATTCAGAAGTAAGAATACTAGGTGAATATTTAAAACAATGGTATAAAATTAATAAATTAGAAACTAGAATGTTTCGCACATTGCGAAACGTTTTTAAATATGGAGACGGATTTTTTCTAAGAGATCCAGAAACAAAAAAACTTTATCATGTTGATCCGGCAAAAGTAAACAGAATAATTGTAAATGAATCAGAAGGTAAAAAACCTGAACAGTATGTAATAAAAGACATTACATTTAACTTTAAGGACTTAGTCGCAACAAAAGCATTGCAAACAAATGGTAATGTTACAGGCGGAGGTTCTGGCTATCTTACAGGCGGTGTAAGAGGAATGACAGGAACAAATACAGGACAACTAGGAAACAGATTTACAGTTGAACAAGGTGAAATTGCTGTTAATGCAGAGCATGTATTTCATTTAAGTTTATCGGAAGGATTAGACAACAATTATCCTTTTGGAAATTCACTTTTAGAAACAATCTTTAAAGTTTACAAACAAAAAGAACTACTAGAAGATGCAATTATAATATATCGTGTTCAGAGAGCACCAGAACGTAGAGTATTTTATGTTGATGTAGGTAACATGCCATCGCACCTTGCAATGCAGTTTGTGGAGCGTGTAAAAACAGAAATACACCAAAGACGTATTCCTAGCAAAACTGGAGGAGGGACCAATGTCATAGACTCTAGTTACAATCCGCTTTCCATCAATGAAGACTACTTCTTTCCACAAACTGCTGAAGGTAGAGGATCAAAAGTTGAAACACTACCCGGTGGTACAAATTTAGGAGAAATAGATGATCTCAGATATTTTACTAATAAGCTCGTACGCGGTTTACGAATCCCTAGCTCATACTTACCAACCGGGGCTGATGACAGTAATGCTCAATACAATGATGGACGAGTCGGTACTGCATTTATACAAGAATTAAGATTTAACACATACTGCGAACGTCTACAAAATTTACTGATAGAAGAATTTGATCAAGAGTTTAAACGATATTTGTTAGAAAAGGGTGTAAACATAGATACAGCAATGTTTGACATTAAGTTTATGCCACCACAAAATTTTGCAAGCTATAGACAAGCGGAATTAGATAATCAGCGTATTGGGTCATTTACGCAAGTACAAGCTATACCTTTTATATCTAACAGGTTTGCATTAAAAAGATTTTTAGGATTCAGTGAAGAAGATTTAGCTGAAAATGAACGGCTATGGAGAGAAGAAAATAATGAAAATCTTCAACCACCTACAGGAGATGCCGCAGGAGAAATGAGAAGTGTTGGTATTAGCAGTGCAGGTATAAGTGCTGATATTGCTGGTGCAGAAGATCAAGCAAGCATTGAAGGTGGCGAAGAAGACGGTGGCGAAGGAACACCACCCGAAACTGCAACAGGAGATGAAGGCGGTGCACCACCTCCACCTGGAGATGAACCTGCGCCTCCTGCATAAATATAAGCATGATACTGAGAGAACTTTTTTATTATGACAAAGAAACTTTGCAACCTACAGAAGATGATAGGTACGAAACTCAGTATGACGATTCAATAGTGGATCTCGACGATACCCGGCAGACACGTTTGACTCTACGTCAAATAAATCGTGCAAGAAAAGCAAGCGAGCTACATACTAAAGAAAAAGCCAAAGAAAACGAATTCGTTAGGCAAATGTATGGTATAGCCGCACAAGCTCAGGCTGCCGGAGTATGATAATTGTCCAAGATAGATAAACGTCAATTTTCCAAACAAGAATGGCACAGGATTAGAGAAGAACGTCGAGTTGCAAAACTACAAAAACGTATATCAAAAATTCCTACAACAAGCGAAGAAAAAACAACAAATAAGATTGCATTTGTCTTAGGTAATGGAATTTCAAGAGAAGATATACTTTTAGAAGAAATAAGTAAAATAGGAAAAGTATATGCTTGTAACGCAGTATATAGAACATTTGCACCTGATTACTTAATTGCCGTTGATGTAAAAATGGTTTTAGAAATAAACAAATCAGGATATCAAAAGAAAAATGAAGTATGGACTAATCCAAACAGAGCCTTTGATAGAATGCAAGGTTTAAACTTTTTTCAACCAAGTAAAGGTTGGAGTTCTGGACCAACAGCATTATGGTTAGCTAGTCAACATAGTTATGAAAAAATATATATTTTAGGATTTGATTATAGAGGACTTAATGAAGGACAAAAATTTAACAATATATATGCTAACACAAACAATTACAAAAAAAGCGATGACGGAGCAACATTTTTTGGTAATTGGTTAAGACAAACTAAAGCTGTAATACAAGAAAATAAAAATATTAATTATGTACGAGTAATAACATCAGATAACTATAATCCAGAAGAACTAAATAAATTTAGTAACTACAGTGTCTGTTTAAAAGACGATTTTAAAAAAATTTTTAGCTTATCTTGACAATTTACAGCCAAATTGTCAATTTTTCACCTATTATCTAGGTGTTTTTCCCAAAAAGTGTAAATATATTATATGACAGCCTTACCTGATAGGTAAATTTTTAACATTTATAGGAGATTAAAATGGCAACAAATAAATTCGAAGAAATGCTTGAGCATCTCGTAAACGAAGATCGCGAAAAAGCAGAAGAACTATTTCACGAAATAGTCGTAGAAAAATCAAGAAAAATTTATGAAGATCTACTTGCAGAAGAAACAAATGATGAGGAAGTAGACGAAGCATCAAAAGATGAAGAAGTAGACGAAGCATCAAAAGATGAGGAAGTAGACGAAGCATCAAAGGATGAGGAAGTAGACGAAGCATCAAAGGATGAGGACAAAGAGGTAAAAGAAGATTTTGACCTTGATGAGTTTGAAGTTGAAGCCGATGACGATATGGAAGATGACATGGGCGGTGATGATGCTGAAATGGATATGGACGCTGATATGGATGACGAAGCTCCTGAAGGCGATGCAGAAGAAATGGAAGATAAGATTGCAGATCTAGAAGATGAATTAGCTGATCTTAAAGCCGAATTCGACGCAATGATGGGCGGAGATGAAGACAAAGGTGATGATGATATGGACATGGGCGGAGACGCTGAAGATGACATGGCAGATGACATGGCAGATGACATGGACATGGAAACAGCACCAGAAGAAATGGCTTTTGAAAAATCAGACGAAGAAGTTGAAGAATCAGATGATGAAGAAGTTGATGAAACTTCAAAATCACCTGCTGAGCAGATGCGTGAATATGTTGAAAAAGTTGCAAGCGGACACGGAGCTGAGTCTAAAGGACACGGCGAAGAAGGTGGTACAAACACCAAGTCTGTAGTTGCAAGCAAAAACGACATGGGCGGCACTGCTTCTAACTTGGCACAAGGGCAAGAAGGCTCTGCAGGCGGAACAGCTGGCGGATTAGCAAATCCTAGCACAAAAGAAGAAAATGCTGGAAATGTTAACGTACCAGGTGGTAAAGCAGGCAAGTCTATGAGCAACATGCCAAAAGGCCATGGCGCTGAAAAGAAAGGCGCAGGCGAAACTGCTGACAATAAAAAAAGTGCTATTGGCAGCTAATAGGTAAGGACTAAGGAATGGCAAACTTACTCTCAGAACATTTGACATTCGACCAGGCAAAAATTGTCGTCGAGAATGCCAACGAAGGAAAAGACTTGTATATGAAAGGTATTTGTATACAAGGCGGAGTACGCAACGCAAATCAGCGTGTGTATCCTGTAAATGAAATTGGCAGGGCTGTCAAAACTCTC
>MDSZ01192282.1_pt1 | contig 13026 bp, 22 predicted proteins | sample 811201 | NCBI WGS metagenome assembly MDSZ01 (sample SAMN05326647, study PRJNA326480) | marine metagenome | isolation source: seawater | place: Indian Ocean: North | collected 2010
GGTAGTAGAGATGAAGTTGCAGGGGCCCATAATCATTATTGCACACATCAGCAAATGAATCCACATACACCTAATGTAATGAAGAGTCTAGGCTTAAATGAGCAAGAAGTTGAAACATTCTGCACAGACATGTTGTTTCCAAAGATAGTATAAATACATTGTAAGGAAATATTATGGAAGTTTTTATTATCGCAATAGTCATGTGGTGGGGTGATCCTCTAGCAAAACCTTTGAATGATTCTGTTGAGATAGAAACATTACATGGAAAACCATTGTATTTCGAAACACAGCAAGAATGTTTTGATCATGTAGATGAAAATTTAGAAGCTCTTAAAGCATTTGGCAGGGCTTACTATCCAACATCAAATGCAGTCAAAACTATCTACTGTATTTCTAAGGAAATATCATAATGCGTTTTGCAGACATTAAAAATTCAATAGATAGAAAATTGATTGAATCAGCAAATGCTGGTCTGGAAGTACAACATGCTCTACATGACATTAATGCTATAAAAAAATCAGTACCTCTCATTCCTGATGAGAAAAGCCAAGAAAAAGTTGCATTAACAAATGATATTAAAAGAATCAACGGATTACTTAAAAAAGCAATAGAGTATTTCAAAGGCAAAGTAGATACGCCTGTACAAGAAGCCGAAGGCCAAGAAGGTACATACAACGACCCAGCATTAAGATCTTTAGAACAAGATGATAAAGAGCTTGAACAAGAACTAGAAGAGATGCGTTTACAATATAAGGCACTTGCAGCAATACGGGTTGATGATGCAGGTGAATCAGCAAAGAGAGATGATATTTTAGAAAGGGCTAGAAAATCCTTAGATAAGGTTACTGCAAAATTTGAAACCATTCGAGCACAAAGAGATACAGCTATTGCACAGAGAGACGAAGCTGTAAAATTTATTAGAGAAGTAACAGGTATCCTAACAACACTAGGTAACAAAGTTCAAGGTTATCAACAGGAAGATGCTGAGAAAATGAATGCCGCAATGCGTAAGAAAGCATTAAACGCAGAGAAATTTACAAAAACACTTAAACAAGCATTGTTTGGCAAAATTATCGATATGCAAGAAGATGATGATGTTCAACCAGCAGATATTAAAGAATTTTTACAAGCATGTGTTGACGGCAAAGTTCTTAACATGACAAGAGTAATTGCTACTCCTAGAGGAAATCTAAAGCAATTTGTAAATGGGCAGTATGCAAAAGTTTTCAATGCTTTTATCAAGGAAAATATTTTTAGTTATTCACCAGGTACTACATCAGGTGCAATTGGTCCAGGTGAGATGGCACTATCAATGATGGGTAACCCTGCTGAAAAAGGCAAAAAGGGTGATCTGAAAATTGGTACAAGAGAAATTGAAGTTAAAGCCAGTGCTAAAACGGGTGGAAGACTAAACAGTAAAAAGTTTGCTAAAGCAACTACCGGTTGGGAAGCCTGGAGTGAAGGAATTAATGCTATTATGCAAACTGCCGATGAATCAAGAACAATTGGTCAAGGTCAAAAAGATGGTACTGTAAAACAAATTCCTATACAGGACTGGAGCGGTAAAGAATTTAACTATAATAAAGCTAAAAAAACATCCAAAGAAGGAAGCAGATATAATTGGTCCCCTACCGGTTTTAGGAAATTAAACGAAGAAGTTTTACGTTACAGTAATTTTGATTTAACTTTTAAATTGTTTAGAAATGCTATTGACGGTTCGCAAAATCAAAAAGGCTTAGTACAAAACTATGATGAGTTGAATAAACCTGCAACTTATGCAGATGGCACAGCCAACAAACATCATAAACCATTTAATCCTGATGCACTTATAGCGGCGGCTGTAAAAGAATCCGGAAAAGGTGATGGGAAAACCATAGACTTCGATAAAATTACACCAGCATTTACAAAAATTGCATATGCAAGTTATCATCTAGCAGACGGTATAACAGAAATTATGCTTTTAAATACTGCTACACTAGATTACACAATGATCAAAGACGCAGAAGACTTTAAACAGCAAATGGAAAATGGAAATGTTACAGCTGGTAGCTTCAGTTGGAATGATGATCAACAAACAGCCACTCCTGGCTATATGACTGCTTAATCTTCTTTACTTCTATATTGTTTACAAACTTCTATGATGATAGGCTTGTTATCGCCGTCCTTATACTCTTTGTATAAAGGTCCGTCATGTTTTTCATGACCACAATTTTGACAATGTGACATTTAATTTCCTTTTTTCAAGTTTTCGATGTCTTCTTTATTCCTAGCAATACCTTCTTCGTTTTGCTTAATGTAAGCATCTTGGGCTCTATCAATTAAACTTTGTATCCGACGTCCTTTTTCTATATCTGAGTCTAAGTGTAGATCTTTATTAATAATTTTTTCTAATTTAAGAAACTGTATTCTCTCATTGGGTACATATCTCCAAGTGTATCCATTTGTGCCATATGTGCCAAATACTGTTTCTCTAAGTCCTATTTTTACAATTAGTGCTTGTTCTCCTTCAAGCAAAACTTCGTCTCCCTCACTCCAAGCAGGATTGAATCTAAATTTAAGCCCTTGCATAAAGTTAGTAGCGAAATCTTTAAACCAAAATGCGGCAGAGATTGATACAAGGATTGCTATCCAAGGTCCAATCATATCAGCAAAATCCATGCCTAATTGATCAAATGCTTCCATATAAAACTCCTAACGTTGTATTTATTCTTAACATAAAAGATATTAAAAAGCCATATTAAGATATGCTAAAAGTGTTGGAAATTTGACGGTACAAAAATTTGACGGTTTAAATTTACAAATTTCCATGTTAAACCGAGTACATTTTAAACGGGGTTGTGATATAAATAATATTGTTAGCCAGGAGTAATATATAACATATACAATATTAAAACTAGCGAGCACATAGAAATACCAATTCTAAGTGGGCAGCCGAATGGGCTAAACAGGGAAAGAGGGCAAAAAACATATGATAAGATTATTAGGACTTTTTATACTAATAACAATACTGGGCACTCAAACAGATGCATATGCTCAGACAAACACAGTTACATCTACTGTAACAGGCACTAATACTGTCACAGTGGACAAAACACCGCCTACTGCTAATGCACCTAGTGTCGTTGTTAATAACAGCGATGTGTGTAAAAGTGCGTTCAGTGCCGGCGTTCAAACACAAATACTAGGAATAGCAAGTGGAATGACAGTCACAGATGAAAATTGTGAAAGATTAAAACTTGCAAGGTCATTATATGGTATGGGTATGAAAGTCGCAGCAGTATCAGCTCTCTGTCAAGACGCAAGAGTCTTTGATGCAATGATTATGGCAGGCACACCTTGTCCATACAGAGGTAAAATAGGTGAGGATGCGTTAGTAGCCTGGAATGAAAATCCACAAGATATACCATCAGGGTCGCAACTTTTGGACTCTTCAAAAAAAAAGACCAAAAAGTTGAAGAACGACGATTGGAGTCAAACGGAGTCAGACTAAATGACGATTATTACGAGCACCTAATGGATGATTATGAGCAAGCTGAATTGGATTATGCAGAAGAAGGCGACAAAACCCAGATTCCTTGGGCTGGGATTGCTATCGTGGGCACTATTGCATCTTGTGCTTTTGGGTTACCTATCTGTATCCTTCCCTTCTAGGGCGGCAGACGGAGATACTACTTCTACATCAACTTCTACAAGTTCAACCAGTGTAGGTTCTCCTACATCATCTGTTGTAGATACAACTACAACCACAACGACTAGCCCAGTTAGTACAAACACAGAAATAACTAATACCACAACAACTATTGAAGATTTAGGAGCAGGTATATCAGAACAAACAACTGTGGATACACACACAACAACCACAGTAGAAGATGTTACAACAACTACCACACAAACTATAGATACTACAACTCCTGTTACAACTACCACTACGACTACAACTAATACAACTACTGAGACCCATACACCAAACACAGAGTCTAGTAATTATTTAGGCAATCCTGGATTTGAAAAAGAAAAAAACACAGGTAATCCTAGTAACTGGACAGCAACTGGTAATGTTACTGTAGGAGATACTTGCGGACCTTATGGAGGAAATTGCCTAAAGACAGGTAATGAAAACACAAACGGCGGTACTGTTTCTCAAACAGTAGATTTATTTGATCAAATGACTCAAGCAGAAGTTAATCAAGGATACACGATCAGATATGGTTCTCAAGTATGGTCGCACAATTCTAATGCTACAGTACCATTATGTAGTGCAACAAATGGTGATTGTAAAGATTCCTTTAGTATTACTTTAACTATCAAAGATTCCTCTGGCACAACACTACATAATTTTGCCCATCAGTTTAACAACATAAGTTGGACTGGTTGGAATACAACAGATTTTTTCTTCAATTCAACAGTACCAAGTAATAGTTATACAAGCTCATTAGCAACATTAGAATTATATGGTATTGATTCAGGATACTATAGTGGCAGGCACGGTCCTCAATTTGATAATGCTATTATAAAAACAGTATATACTGCAATTGATTTTGTTGTCAGTCAAACAATAGATACCATAATAAGCACACAAAATAATGTAGTTAGAAGTTATGCTGTATCTAGTTCAACTGAGAGAGTTACTACAATTACAAACGAAGATATATCAACTGTTACAACTATTGTAGCACCTATAGAAGAAACTACACCTGATATTGGTATGGATATAGTTGAAGTAGAAGTAGACACAAGCATAGAAGATATAGGTGGCGGAACTGAAATAGAATCTTTTGAAGTCACTGTCACTGATAATACAGGATCAACTATAGATACGTTTGAAGTTACAACAGAAACAAATTTGGATACAGGTCTTACAGAAATATCTATTGAACCAATTGAAGTTGAGATGCCTGCTACAACTGAAGTTGTTGCAGAAGTTGAAACACAAATTGAAGCACAAGTAGAAGCACAAGTAGAAGAAGTCAAAGCAGAAACTACTCCAAGCGGTATGAAACCTGATAGGCAACAAGCGGAGGCAAAACCAGAAAAAGTAGAATCAACAAATGAACCAGAAGCTAAAACTGAAGTTGCAGAAAATGAGCAAGAAGAATCTAGTAACGATACAAAAACTGCAAAAGCAGATAAAAAAGATGAAGGCGAAAAACCAAAAGCAAAAGCATCTGCAAAAAATAAAGAAGAAGTTAAAAAAGAAGTAGCAACTAGAATTGTGTCTAGGATAATAAGCAAGTTATCAGACGATGCGGCATCACAAGGCACACAATTAGCATTAATGAATATTATTGGTGCTGATATAACAAAGAACAGTCCTAACTTAACAGATAGGCAGGACTGGTATATAGACCCTGTAATTTATACAGCAGAATTGAGAGATCCTTATGCAAAATTATTTAATATTGCACAAGATAAATTACATGAACAATTAACAGATCTCCAATATAACTAGGAAGGGAATACAATGACTGACAAAACTGAAATTGAATTTGCTGGTGTAAAGTTAAAAGGCGGAAAAATGCTTATCCTTATTACTGCATTGACAACACTTGCTGGAGGGCTTTATGGTGGATTCGAATTTTACAAAGACTATATGAACATGAGAGATAAAATTGAAACTTATGTAGCACCAGACTTGAGCGGATTTCAAGAACAAGTAAGTGTTATGCGTAAAGAAGTAGATGCAATGAAAGAACTTGTAAGTGACGCACAAGGAACAGCAAGGGATATTCGCACAGACCTAAGGGTAGAAATAGGTGACCAGACAGATCAAATTGCAATTATTGATAAACGAAGTCGTGATGCTGATAGAGAAGTTAGAGAAGCCCTACGTGAAAGTGAAAAAGAAATTAGAGATCTAATTTCAAATACAGATAAACGTTGGGACGATAAGCTAACAAAAGTTGATGCACAAATAGAAGCATTAGAAGAAAAGTTAGATAAAAAGATCGAAAAAGCTCTTGAAAATCCATTAGCTGGCATGGCTACGACAAAATAATACTTGACATTGTTTAATTAAGATGTTACATTATTAGCATGGATAGAAATACTAACGACGAATATTATAATTGGACAAATTTAATTACGGACGATGCACGTTTAAGAATGTGCATCGATATTCGCAAACAAGTAGATGCAGAAAAATATTCATTTGATTTGCCTAAGTATCAAGTAATGTCACCCTTTAGATATGGTACTGAAGATTGGACCAATCTTAGTATGAGTTTTATTTGGTCTTGTTTTGCTTATTGTAAAAGAGAAGTTAAAATTACTAATCTTCAAAGCTGGAGTTATATGACTTCACTTAAATTTCCTGAGGACAGAGATAAACTTTGGCATCATCATCACAGGAGTGATCAAACTTTGACTGTAAGCGGAGTTTATTATTTGCATTTACCAGAAGGTGTAGACACAGTTACAGCTGGTACAGAAATGGCTCCTGAAGGTCCTGAAGCAGATCCTAGCACAAGATATTTTGCAGAAGCTAAAGTTGGCCATTGGTTAATATACCCTGGTAAGCAATGGCACCGTCCTGGAGTTGTTCAATCAGAAGAAGATAGATTTATTGTCGCCGCCGACATGGAATTTATAAACCAATAATAATAAATTAACATGATGTATATTTGCCTAGTAGCAATGCTATTGGTTTTAGCATTGTCTCTTGTTGTAATAGTAAAATTTACTTTTTTAATTAAAGAAAATGTTATGCACAATAGATGCCATACGGATGTGATCGACATAGAAGACATTCATGGACACACTGAACCACACGTATAATTAAAAATTTCTTATACTTGATATTTCATCTTTTGAGTTGTTTATTGTATACTCAATAAAATCGCTCAAAAATACAAAGTGTGTCGATAGTTGACCAAACAGACTACCTGGAATTAATTCATGTACGACTTCATAAGAACTAGATCCTATATTTTGATAATATTTTCTACTAACTTTCTTTGTTGCATATGCAGGAAATACTCCTGTAAGAAATAGACATGCATCACCTAGCTCTTTTGCTGAAAGTCGACTATCTAATTTCATGTAAAGTTCTGCAAATGACTTTTCTGGAAGCCAATCAGGTTTATCTATGTTATGAGATAATAACATAACTATGTATGATTCAAGATCTACTGGCAAGACATAACCGGAAGATTCTTGGGTCTCTTTTACAATTTCGTAAAAGGCATTAAAATAGTCGTCCATAAAGTATTTAATCGAGTTATAAACCTGTTAAATATGTATACAAAAGGAATACAATATGACTACAAAAACTTGGCAATTTAAAAAAGATGAGATCTTTACTAAAACAGACAAAAATGGTAATACTACCATGAAAATACCACCTGAGGTACTTAAGGTAAACAATTGGAAAGAGGGTGATAAGGTAAAGGTGAAAATCGGCGATCAAGGTACCATAATCATAGAAAAAGTGGATGATTAAGTGTTGACTTAATGATTAGAGATGCTATAATATATACATATAGTAACTCAAAAAGGTCAACAAATGAACAATATCGAAGTCATTGGTGGCTCTAAAAGCCAAAAAAAGTACATTAAAAGCATGGCTGAATATTGCTGTGAAATGCTTATGCCTAGAATGAAGTCTCTTGATATTGAAATTCACGTCAAAGACTTCAAGAAAGACGATAATTATGGATATGCATGGCCTGTAGATGATAGGCTAAATCCAAGAGAATTTGAGTTAGAAATCAATAAACATAAAAGATTACGTAGATTACTAGAAACAGTAGCTCATGAAATGGTTCATGTAAAACAATTTGCTAGAAATGAGCTGTACGAACCATCTGCTAAACAAGGAAGTAGATGGAAAGGCGAATGGCTTTCTCCTCGTCAAAAGTGTGTAAAAGATTACTGGGACCAACCTTGGGAAATTGAAGCTCACGGAAGAGAATGTGGCTTATTTGTACGTTGGGCAGAAAAGAATGGACATTCCAAAAAGAAATGGGCTCAGTACGATATAGTATGATTGAGTGGACAGGACTAATATTTTTATTATTTTGTTTGGCATTTGTAGCTTTTATGTTCATATCCTGGGATAAGGAAAATCCTCCAAAATAAGACTTGACATCTTTGTAAAAGATGTTATTATATAAACATAATAAATTTAAAGAGGTTGTTATGTTTGGTAAAAAAGATCCCCGTCCACATTGGGAAGTCATGTCCGATGATGGCATGAACAAATTTCTAAAATTTTGTATCTTTTGTATTTTTGCATACGGTACATTTCAAGTTATAATTGCTCTTATAGATAGGTTTGTATAATGACTAAATCTTTTCCATTACAAGATGCACTTGCAATTAGTTTTGCCGCTTTCAGACTACGTGGTGGATACGTAAAGGATACTCGCAGATATTCAGAGGACAAACCAACAGAACACTCAAATAAAGATATGGTCAAACAACATTTCGGACCATACAAAGATCCTGACTTTGTTGACTTCAAAGCTAACGAAGAAGACTACGAAGGCGTAGAAATTGCACAAAAGCATTTTAGAAAATATACTATGCAATTACTAGGGGATGACATGACAGATTTCCAAAAAGATGTATTTGCAGTATTACAAATGGACCAAGTGCCTTTTGCTAAATTAGGTTTACTTGCATTTATTCCAAAACTAGTTGAAAGAGAAATAGAAGAATCAAAATTCAAAAAGTTACTTAGGATGGAATATAGAAACAGTAATCACATTGGAGAACTAAAACAACCTATCCAAGGTGTTATAAAAGTTTTGAGCAAGTTTTACTCTGATAGATGGGAAAGCTATAATTATGTAGCTGACCTTAATGGTGATTTAGTTAGCTTTATGAATAAATTTGAGTATAACGTTGGCGATAGAAAACGAATTAAAGCTAAAGTTAAAGATCACACAAAAAATAGAAGTTTTGATGTAAATGAAACTAGACTCAATTACACAAAACTATACAAAGTATAGAGGTAAATATTTTAAAGATGCAAGTATTTAAAAAAAAATTAGAAAATTTCTATAAGTGGGTCAAGGGCACCGAACTTGTGGAACTAGATGATATTGATGTTTCAGAAGATCCTGTAAGACCAGAATTATCTCTTGAATGGAGACTTTCTGCTAACAGAAAAATTTATGGATTGAAATATGAAAATGAAATTGAAGGTGTCATTTGTGTTGCGTTCACAAATGAAGTTCCTATCACTGTGAGAGAAATGGATTATATGAGTCAAGTTGCATGTCAAGATGGGCAACAAGGAAACATTGCTGTCGCATATACTGTTTGGTCAAGAAAACGAGGAGCAGGTAGAGAAATTATTAATAAAGTTTTAGAATATGTAAAAGGCAGAGGTATCAATAGAGTTGTTACTCTATCCCCTCTTACTCCTATGGCAACACATTTTCATATTCGCAACGGTGCAAAACAAATTAGCATAAATGATACTACACAAAACTTTGAATATCCATTAGAGACAACACAATGAAAACTATTTTTGAAGATAAAGTAAAAATTACCTGCACACACAATGATAAAGTTGTTGAAGCAGAAATAGATAATTTTAGAGATAAAGATAGTTTCTTTGCTTTTCTAGCAACTAACAAAATACATTTCAAATACAATGGAAAAATTTATGTTGGAAATGCACACGGTATGGAGTTTACAACTCCTGGACCTCTTGAACACACAATAAAGGAAGGACGCAGATAATGCCTTTGATACCAATGGTTGTTGAACAAGAATCACGCGGCGAACGTTCGTATGATATCTATTCTAAATTGTTAAAAGAAAGAATCGTTTTATTAAACGGTCCTGTTGAAGATCAAACTGCAAATCTAATTGTAGCACAATTATTATATTTAGAATCTGATAATGCAGAAAAAGATATCTATTTTTATATTAATTCACCAGGAGGAGTAATAACTTCTGGAATGGCTATTTACGATACAATGCAATTTATTAAACCAAAAATACATACGATTGTAATGGGACAAGCATGTTCAATGGGATCATTTCTTGCACAGGCAGGAAGTCCTGGATGTCGTAAGTTGTTACCAAATGCTAGAACAATGATTCATCAACCAAGTGGTGGAGCACAAGGTCAAGCAAGTGATATTGAAATAAGATACAAAGAAATACAATACTTTAAAGACAATTTAACAAAATTATATGTAAAACATAATACCGCAGGTAAAACTTATGAAGACTTTGAAAGAGATATGGACAGAGATTTCTTTATGAGTTCAGAAGAAGCAGTCGCATACGGCCTTGCAGATGAGATTATAGAGAAGAGGCCATAGTGTGGAAAGAGTTGAGCGACACTACGATATAGAAAAAATTCGCAACGAAATACAACAGTTGCAAGACACCATCGGCTGGCTCAATGAAAAGCATATGTACTTGCAAACCAGAGACGGCAAACCATTAGAAAGCCAGCTTTTTAGATCTAAACCAGAACACAATAAAACTTACAACAAACTTGTAATAGATGAAAATCTAGAAATATCAAAGTTCATTTTAGAAAATAATTTATATAGAACTAGAGTGCTAAAATTACAAGCAGGTCAATGTTACTCTTGGCATAGAGATAGAGAATTAAGAATGCATTTAGCAATTATAACAAATGAAAAATGCTTTATAATTGAAAATAAAACAATGCAACATGTGCCACAAGATGGCCATCCATATATTGTAAACACGTATGATAAGCATACGGCTATGAATTGTAATCCGACGCAATTCGATAGGATTCATATTGTCGGAACAATACCAGAGGAATAAATGGAAAAGAAAATTTTGACTATTGGCTTATTGGTTGTAGCATGCATTGTTGGATTATATGCAGTTACAAATAAATTTGACTCTAATCGCAACATGATGAAAATGATTGAGTTTATTGAAGATAACACTGATTTAGAATACAAAGGAGATAAATTACCGACAGTAGAAATTGCCACTCAACAGGAAATGTGTGAAGTGCTTTTTGATGTAGTACCTGAAGAATGTAACATTGCTGGATATTATAATGATGAAACTAATGTAATTGTAATTGGAAAAAATCCTACAAAACACATGGTCAAAGAAAGATTCAAAGAAGTAATACTTGTTCATGAACTAGTGCATTTTTTACAAAAAACAAACGGTGTATATGAAACTATAGAATGTAGAAGAGCATTAGAACAAGATGCATTTAAAATACAAGAACTGTATGTTGATGCAAATAATATTAGTCCTAGACAAAAACCAGACCCTCTATTTTCAATGATAATTAGTAATTGTCAAACTTATAAAATGCCTATTCTGGAATCACATTAGGTTGACAGATTTAAAAAATTGTAATATACTAAACTTAATAAATATAAAAAAGGATAGTATATGATTTCAAAATCTAAAGCATCAGTTTTCCTAGAAGACACTCTAAATATTACAGGATTACAAAGGCCAGAACTTATTCCAATTGCGGCACATTTAGTAAAAAGCAAACAAGCAAAAAATGTAGGTGAAGCTATCAACATGTTAGATACAGGAACAATAGATGTAAATGAAATTCGTGATTTAATTATACAATCATATCAAAAAGAAATAAAAAAACCAAAAGAAATAGAAGCTGAATCAGAAATCGAATAAATTAAAACGTGCTGGTGTAGCTCAATTGGTAGAGCAGCTGATTTGTAATCAGCAGGTTGTAGGTTCAAGTCCTATCACCAGCTCCATTTTTTTAAAAACAAAATGAACAGAACAGATATAATTTTAATACTTTTAATTGCAATAATATTAATTACTTCTATCGTATTACAAATTTACTAAATATCAATACAATACGTTTACACTTAGAATACTACATCTACTTTTAGGAGAAGAAAATGAAAGTAAAAGGTGCATTAGACGAACTCATGGAAGAAAATGATTGGGCACTTATTTTTGACGAAGACGGAAGAGTAAAAGGTATTTTCATTCCAGAAGGATCAGAAGAAGAAGATTGTCCAAAACCAATAATTAATCTATTAGAATGGGCTGGATTAGATTTAGAAACAGACGGCGCAACCATTCATTAAGGTTGACATCTACATTATATTCTGCTATAATTAATATACTATGAAATTTAATTTGGAGAATAAGATGAAAAAAATATCACTAGCAGTAATTGTTTCATATTTTGCTATTGCCTCTGCACATGCAGGAGGAATTGGTGATAATAGTTATAAAGATAATGACTGGGGTGTTGCTATGTATAATTGGAACAACGATTATTTACATGGTCAAAATATTCAATGGGTAAACTATAATGGTGATAAAGCAATTCAATTTACTCTAAAAGGTGGCAATCCTGGTATAAGAGACGATGACCGTCCTACGGCAAGAGGTGCTCTTTTTCGTGAACGCAACGAACTACATAGCGATTATTTTAACAGAGATGATCATGTTATTAATTTTAAATTTAAAATGATACAAGGTTTTAATGGACGTAAAGAAACATTTTTTCAAATACATTCATACAACTCTTATTGTGCAAGTATACACGGGCAGTTAAATGTGCATCCAACATTGATGTTGCAAACACACAACGGCAGGATTGGGGTTGTAACTAAATCACGTAAAGAAAATGATAGAAGAGCATGGACTAGAACGTGGTTACCTATAAATAAAAAAGAACTAATTGGGAATTGGAATGATATTACTATCACGACATCTAGTGCTTATGAGAACTATATGCAATATACAATTAAAAGTAAATCTCTAGGCATTGATTATAAACTGCCAGCTAGTTATATTACTCCATGTGGCGAGCAGTATATTAAATTTGGTGTATATAGACCGTCATACGTAAAAAAAGTAAAAGGAGTATTAACTACAAAAGGCATCAATGAAACCAGTGTTATACAGTTTGATGATGTCAATATAATCAAACCTTAAAGGAAACTATGTTTAGATGGCTTCAAAAATTGATTGCCGCACCAAAAAAAAGCAAAGCAAAAATAGTAAAGATTCTTCGGATTAATTCTAAACCTAACTCTAACACTACAACGGATGAACTATATGAATACC
>MDSZ01113045.1_pt1 | contig 13024 bp, 9 predicted proteins | sample 811201 | NCBI WGS metagenome assembly MDSZ01 (sample SAMN05326647, study PRJNA326480) | marine metagenome | isolation source: seawater | place: Indian Ocean: North | collected 2010
CGGGAATTATCGAACCAGCAACAATTACTTTAGACAATACATCTAGTGCTGCAGGTATTTCTACTTACGGTGATCCTGCAGCGATATATGGAACATCTTTTTACAGCGGAGAATCTCTCCAGTCTATATTTGACACACAAACACAAGGTTCCGGATTCACTGTGTCTCTGCAGTTCGAGTCGAGTGGCACAGGCCCACCGTTCTCTCTCGACGCTGCAGTGATAGAGTACGGACAGTACGGAAGAAGGTAACTAACGATGGCAGGCTACACTCGCGCCGATGATACGAATCAGATTGCGGACGGCAACGTAATCAATGCTGCGCCTCTCGACGGTGAATTTAACGCCCTCGAAGCAGCATTCAACGTGTCGTCTGGGCATACGCACGACGGCTCCACAGCAGGAGATGGTGGACCCATCAGTAAACTTGGACCATCTCAACAATTAACACAGACAACGACAGCCCTAACACCTAGTAGCGACAATACAATCGATCTTGGTACGTCTTCTGCCGAGTTTAAAGACCTATATCTCGATGGCATTGCCTACATTGATCGCCTTATTGTAGCGGCTTCTGACGGTTCTGCAGACGGCGTAGGTTCACACTTGCAACCGCTAACAAACGCGTCTTTTGATCTCGGCTCTACTACCTATTTGTGGAACAACGCATATCTTGTCAACCTAAATGTTCGTAAAAACGATGCCCCTGTCATCACCCTGACCAACACGTCCACCGACATTCTTGCGGCAGATAGTGTTGGTTCTATTGTTTTTGAAACCTTAGATACGCAGCAGTCGGGCGTAGATGTCGCAAAGATTGACGCCGTCGTAGTGGACAGCCTTGATGACACTGGTGGAGACGATGTAAAGCTCGTCTTCCAGACGGGCAACGCAGAAGCCCTGACCACCGCCCTTACCCTGCAAGACGATGATGTGATAGCTCCGGACGATGTGTTCTTTCGCTCTGATGCTGCCGTCTTGAACTTTGGTGCGGATGACGACGTAAACCTGACGCACGTTGCTGACACCGGCTTGCTCCTCAACGCAGCTATGGAGTTGCAGTTCCGCGACTCTGGGCTGACTATCGGATCAACAACGGACGGTCAACTTGACATCGATGCGGACACGGAGCTAGAACTAGTCGCACCGACTGTTGACATCGACGCATCGACAGCCGTGACCATCGACACCGCCACCCTGACTATCACGGGCGCTGCCAACGTGGTAGGTGATCTGGATGTTGACCAAATCAACATCAATGGCAACGCTATCACAAGCACGAACAGCGACGGAAACATTGCCCTGACACCAGATGGCTCGGGCGAGGTTGACATCAGCAAAGTTGATATCGACAGCGGCGCAATAGATGGGACGACAATCGGAGCAAATTCCGCCGCAGCCGGTACGTTCACTGATCTTACTGCAACTGGAAACACTGTTCTCGGTGACGCTGCAACAGATACCGTGACTCTTACCGCCGACGTTGCCTCTAACATTATTCCCTCTGCAGACAATACACACGACTTGGGCGCATCCGGCTCCGAGTGGAAAGACCTATATATCGATGGTGTTGCGTACGTTGACAGCATTGCGATGCCAACCACGACTGTTACGGACATTCTCGACGAAGACAACATGTCCTCTGACAGTGCAACAGCACTTGCAACTCAACAGTCTATTAAAGCGTACGTTGATACAGAAGTAGCCGCAGTAGGAACCACTAGCACGTTTGGTGCCAGCATCATATTTGAAGGCGCTACGGACAATGAGTTTGAAACCACTCTTGCTGTAACAGACCCCACAGGCAGTGACAAAACTATCACTCTGCCCAACGCAACAGGCAACGTAATCCTTGACAGCAACCCACAAGAGTTCACAGCGTCACAGAACTTCGATGAACAGACTTTGACTGACGGTTCTACTATAGATTTGAACTTGCAAACACAACAGGTTTCTAAAGTCACACTGGGGGGTAACAGAACATTTAACGCGCCTAGTAACCACGCCGCTGGTCTAGTTTGCGTCTTGACAATCATACAAGACGGCACCGGATCACGTACTGCAACATTTAACTCTGCATACAAATTTGCAGGCGGCAGTGCGCCTACCCTAACAACCACAGCAAGCGCAAGAGACATCCTTGTGTTTATGAGCGACGGCACAAATCTTCGCGAGATTGGGCGTAGCCTAAATGTCAGTTAAGATGCAACTAGAGCAAACGATGGAACCTGCACTTAAAACCCAGATGCAACTCGAAGCGCACGAGAAGGAGTGCGCCATGTTTCGAGAACTGGTTCACGGGAAGCTGGACAGCTTAGACAAACGTATGTGGCGCTTAGAAGCGATGATCATGGGGAGTACGATTTTAGTCGTGGCTATGGTCGTCTCCGTATTTATGGGATTTAGATAATCATGGCAGAACCTAACAAAATATCTGACGATCAAACGATGCTAGATCAGATCAATGCACAAGCATCCGGACAGATGGACGGGGTTCCACAGATTGTTCCGGTACGTCCGGTGGTTAAATCGGGGGAGATGCAAACGGCACCACAGCTTGAAGGTGACGTAACTGCGTCAGTAGCCACTGCTCCGACTACGGGTCTCGATGTAGGATTACCCGCTGCACCCACGCCGGGTCTCGGTACGTATGACAGCACGCAGCAGATTGCGCCCGATATTACGCAGATGGAAGCTGCACAAATCGGGGCTGCACCTCAGATCGATATGTCACAAATTCAGGGTACGGTTTCTGCGGGTTCTCAAGCGCAAGCTGCTACCGAAGAACTCGACGAGCGTGCCACTGTTCAATATCAATTAGGAGAGCTACTAGGCAGTATCGAAGAGGGTAAACCCCTTCCCCCGTGGGCCGCGCCAAACGCACGAAAAATTGCGGGTGTTATGCAAGCTCGGGGTTTAGGTGCATCATCTATGGCAGGGGCCGCTATAACGCAAGCGGTCATGGAGTCGGGCATACCCATCGCGGCGGCAGATGCAAAGACTTACGCAAACATCCAGCTAAAGAACTTGGACAATCGTCAGAAGACCGCCCTTCAGAACGCGGCGGTTGTTGCGGCGATGGACAAGGCTAATCTCTCCGCCCGCCTACAGGGTGCGGTGGTAAACGCGCAGCTTCTCCTCGCTACCGAAACCAAGAACCTCAACGCACGGCAACAGGCGGCGACCCTTTCGTACAACGCCCTCACGCAAGCTATCTTTAAGGATGCGGCAGAAGAAAACGCTCGCCGTCAGTTCAACGCCAAGAACGAGCTACAAGTGGAAGAATTCTTTGCGGAACTCACCTCGCAAGTCGAGACGGCAAATGCAAACAGGCTTGCCGCTGTCGAACAGTTCAACGCTGGTGAGTTAAACGCACAGTCGCAATTCAATGCTGCGATGCGTGACAACCGCGAGAAGTTCAACGCGAACATGCAATACGCAGTAGATCAGTCAAACGTACAGTGGCGCAGACAGGTCAATACTGCTGACACTGCTATCCAAAACGAAACAAACCGTCTCAATGCTCAGTTCGTTTTCAATGCTAGCCAGAATGCCTTGAACAACTTGTGGCAGAAGTACCGCGACAACGCGGCGTGGAACTTCCAGAAAACAGAATCGTACTTGCAAAGACAGCACGAGATAGGTATAATGGCTATGGAGTTTGCTAACTCTAAAGCTCTGTATAATCAACAACAAAAAGATCAGCTTGCTGCCGGTATCGGCAACTGGCTGGCCTTGTGGTACGCGAATAGGAAAACTTAATTATGGACCTTAAAACCGGACTAATTGCATTAGCAGGAGTCGCGTCTTTATTTGGCGGCGGCGGACAGAAAAGCACTGCTAAGGGCGGTTTGGATTTATCAAAGGGTGCAGAAACTTTTCTTCTTGCATCAGGAGCAGTAGAAGGTACAGGCATGAAAAATGTACAGCCATTCTCAACTCCAGAGATGGCACGTCCCCGTACAGCAGGAGAACTCGCTGCGGGTTCGCGGCAAGCTACCACCACTCCCAAGATGGACCCCATTCAAAGAATCGTACAGTCTGACCCTCGTCTCACTTCCGCAATAACTAAGATGTTCACCGAAAGCTCGAACCAGCAGATGCGAGACTTCTCTGCGAAGTATGTAGTCCGTGCAACCACGCCGCAGGGACGTAAGACCCTTGCCACAAAGCAACCCGGAGATATCAAGGTAGTATAACATGGCTGAAGAAATCGTACCAGAACGCGGAACAATCGAAGCAAAAGATCAGTTTGCTATGGCCCCTCCCGGTTTCGGCTTGACACTGGACAACGAGCGTTGGCCGTGGGGAAAGCCACAAGAAGCTGCTGATCCGGAGGTCATACTCCGTGAGGCCGTCGATTCGTTAGAGGTTCCGCACGTACGCGAAGAAATGATGAAGCTCCTCATGGTGGGTGCGTCTGTCGAGGCACTCGTCGAGGGGTATGTTTTTCAAGCGTTCCAAGAGGGCGGCTTCTCTCCGGACGTGGGCTTGCTGATCAAGGGGCCGCTGGCTATGTACATCGCGTCCGTCGCAGAGGATGAAGGTGTACCCTATCGCCTCTTCGAAAATGACGACGCCCTAACCGAAGACGAGATGGATGACGAAACATTCTTCGCGATGATGCGGGAAAACAACCCGGCTATGTTCGCGTACGTCAGTGAAACAATCAACGAGGGCATTCGCAGGGGACAAGAACCCCAACCTCCGGTTGAAGAAAACTTTATGACTATGGAAAGGGAATCGTAAGCGATGGGTATCGGCTACGCACTTGCGGCGGGACTTGTGAAGGGTTTTACGCAGAACATTGGTATGCGTATCGAGGAGCGTCAGGCTGAAAAGGCTAAGCTCGACGCTCTCGAACAGGCAGTTTTTACCTCCGGTCTTACGGACGACTTCAACAACAAGAATGTCGCTACAATACAGGAGTACATCGCCAAAGGTCGTGCGGCTATGAGCAAAAGGGGCGGTATCGACATCTACGGTACGTACGAAGGCGATATTATCGAAGATGATGCCGTAACATCCTTGATGTCATCTCTTCAGACTACGGCAAAGCCTGACGACGACGATGACATTAAGATGAAAAGTCGTATCGAGGGTGATAACGATAAGTACGAATTTGCCCGAGACGTACGTAGTGGTTCAACGATATCCGATCACATGTCGAATATTAGCAGCCTTGTAACTGAGATTCAGAAGGATTACGACAGATTTAAGAATGCAGGCAAAGATGTTCATCAAGAGTTTGAGAATATTATGAGGTCTAATGCCTCTGCTCTTCAGACCATACTCTACACAAAAACCGGTGAGGCAAATGTCGAACTTCCGGGTCTAAATGTTCTGGGCAACTTCCTTGCACAAACACAATACTTTGACAACATCTACACAAAGCTCTACCCGAAACTCACCGACAGACAGCCTCTGATCGGCGAACTGTTTATAGAGCTTGCTAATCAAGATGTTGGTGGCGATGATGGGTCTAACACTGCCCCCATCTCATCTGTTGCCGTATCTGATGACCCTGAAGCTGATGATGGACTAATCTCCATGTCGATCACAGAACCCGCGAATGAACAAGAGGCTGCTGCTCAATCGTTCATTGCAAGTAATTTCGGTGCGACAGAAAAGAATATGGCGACTGTGTGGAATTCGTACGTCGGACTTCTCGGCTACGGAAAAGAAGAAAAGGAACAACTCTACGACGCCACAATCTCTTTCGGTTCGACCTTCAAGATTTATCAGCCTATGGAGTCTACTACACTAGCTAATCTCGACGGCGGTAAGGCGAGTCAAATGATGACTCATCTCATCGATGTTACGGGAGGAGACCTCGTAGAGATGGCATTTATCTTGGGTGCGTACCAGAAGCCACAAACATTTATCAACAAGAATCGTCCTAAAAAAGGTGGTGTTACCGGTACTGGCGGCTCCAAAGCAAAGCCTGTTGAGACCGCCAAACTACACGCGGCTCGTGTTCTCATCTCTGCTACCGCCACTGAAGAGGACTTTGTAAAACTTGAGAATGCCGACTTCGCTCTCGAAGGTGTGTTGAGTAGCGAAACAGGACTCATGGCCCTGTACAACATGGCCGATCAGGAGTTCACAACGGCACCTATTGTCAGCAAGTACGCAAAAGCGTTTGCGTCTGCAAAAAATATCTTAGGTTTCTTCTTCGATTCTGACGAAGACAGCAGCCCAATCACGACAAATGCTATCAGTGCTGTCGCTCCAGATACGAATATTGTGAGTAACAGTCGCGCTCAAGAACTCGGCTTTGATGCGGCAACCGGACTCAGTACGACAGGTCAAGATAACGAGTATATGACCCGGGAGTATATCAACGGCCTGAACGCCGGTATCGAACGCCGTCGCAAAGAAGGACTCGCAGTCGCAGAGAATAAACGCCTGTTCAAAGAGGTGAACGGTAAAAAGGTACGAATGACTGCCGAAGAGATGGGTATAATGTACGCCCGATTCGAGTCCCTTCGTATCTCACTTGCATTCCAGATGGCACGTGCCGCCGATCCGTCGGGCCGCTTGTCGAACCAAGATATTATCCAGCAGCTTGCCCGTCTCGGTGAAGACTTCGATACTCCGGAGATGATGAAGGCACGTATTAAGTACGCTATTGACGATTTCCAACGACAGAAGAATCGTTACGGTCACATGATGAAGTACAAAGAAACATCAGGTCGGGTTACGGCGTACGAAAAACAACAGATTCAGGGCCATCAATCCCTGACGCAACTCGCTCGTAAAGCCGGATATCAAACGGCATCTGATGCTGTTATCTCGATGGACGAACAGGTTACGGCTGCACCGACGTATCGAGAAAATAATAACGCAGGCACTGTGAGCCACAATGGTGTTGACTACTTACTAGGTGCAAACGGTGTTATATATGAAATGCCGGGTATGAATACAGTAACCGATGAAACCTTGAGATCAATCATCCTTTCTGCTCCGGGTATTCCTCAAAGATACCTTCCGGCTCCGGCTTCGTCACCAGAACAGACAAGCGTCCCGGCAACAGCACAACAAAACAACCCCGTAATGGTGTAAGCATGGCTGAACCTGCACAACAGATCAACGACAACGAAAATCCTGAACAACAGCAAGCGCCTACGCTAGCTAAACAGGCTCTGAATACGGCAGCAGACGTAGGTCGTGCAGCCGTAGACCTACCAGCTATGGCCGGTTCTGCGGTAGGTACGTCTGGTATCCTCGATACGGACAGCCCTATCGGAATCGCTAGGTCTGAAGAACGTGTTGGTCTCTTCGATAATCGTACTATGCGTTCGTCTATGGAAGAAAGCCTTGAAGCGCAACGCAGCGATGTTGACATGGCTACGTTTCAGCAGATGGTCATCAACGGTCAGGTGCCGGGTGTTGCAAACGTAGATGCAACTCAACTCACCAATATGTTCGGCATCGTGCAAAACGAACAAGAAGACCCCGGCACACGTTCTTATGTGACTCGGCAGCTAGAGGGCTACCTAGATGTTTTTAATATGTCCCGTGCAGGTGGCCCGAAAACCCCTTTCGGCGGTACTACTTTTGAGCCTACTGTTACAGAAGAAGAAGACCCTGCTCTCTACAGTAAACAAAAAGTTATATACGAAGCACAGCGCAAAGTGTACGGCGCTGTTGCGGGCAAGTTTGACAATGTACCCGGACTTGCTCCAGAAGATCGAGACCTCGTTGAAGAAACTCTAACGCAAATGATATCAACGGGCAGCTATATGGATGCTGCTCAAGAAGCTGTGAATGAAAACGTCATTCGCGGAACTTTGTTCTTTGGCGGTGATGTACTGCTAAGTTACGGACCTGCCGCTCTGACTGCGGCTTTAGAATATTCCGGACGTGCAGTAGGTCAACTCCCTAAATTTGCGGGATTTGAGGGTGCAGATTACAAAACCCTCGCAAAAATCTGGCGAGAAGATGCGCCTGAACGTCAGAAAATTCAAGACTCGTGGCGTAGAGTCCTTTCGGATCAGCTAGGTGTACGTACCCTCGCAAAACATATGGACGAAGAGTTGCGGAGAAATCTGTCGCTGCGTCTAGCCGATGATCCGGAGCGACTCGACAGAATCTTGAATCCGGCAGTCTTGTCAGCGGAAGGCGAAGAAATATTACAGCCCGACGGCTCTGTACAACGCGGAAGTCGTAGGCTCATCGACGAAAATATCGCCACCGGAGTCTTCAACGCAAGTCTCGAAACCCTCACCGAGTTAGAACAGTTCGGTGTGGCACTTCTCGACACGACCTTCATGCTTGCAGGGACAACAAAAGCTAGACTCAGTGGTGATGTAAAAGAACTCGAACGAGTACGAAAGAAGATTGATGGCGTAATTGCTAAGGGCGGACCTCTTGGGAATAAATTAAAAGGTAAGCCTACAGGTCAGCAGCTTCTCATCTTGCAGCAAAACGACAAGTCTTTGAAGTTTAATATGGCTCGTATCACGAACGCCCTCGAACTCGAAAAGGCATCGGCAGGATACACTCGTATCAGCGACGAGATTACACGTATAACGACCGAGCTAGATGAGCGACGTGCCCTAGATGGTAAAGTCTTGGCGGATAACATGGACAAGGCCGGGTTCAAGAAGGGGCAAATTTACAAGTACGACAGTGACCTTGAAATCGCAGAACTCGAAGCGAACAAGAATTCTCTCATGACGCAACGGTTTCAGTCGCGCATCATGTTGGACGGTATGCCCGTCATTAAGACTACAATTCAAGAAGCTCTACCCCTCTCTGCCGCACAGTACATCGGAGGCGAGTATCTACATCACATCCTTCCCTCTGTGCAGGGAGATCGTATGGCTGCACAGGGCATCTCTGCACTAGCTTACATGATTGCAGGTCCGACTGTTCTCAAGGGTGTTGGATACGTAGGGGGCGGTATTAATAGCTACTTTGGAAATCCTGCCGGTAGCGTGGGCATAGCCCTACAAGACATTGCAAGTATACTCGCCTCTCCGGCACTAGGACCGGACTTCTTCACAGGAGTCCTTGTTGATGAGGATATGATAAAGTATCGCAAACTCATCGAGAACGATCCCGCACGTGGCGGTAAAAAGCTCACGTACGCAGAGCGAAAGTCGCTTCGATACTTACAGCGTTTGTCGAGCGTTCTCGATGACGACTCTCGGGCGATGATTGTCAACAGTATGAAAACGTACCGAGACTTGCAAGCTCGTATTGTAAACGCATTTGAAGAAGGTTCGGACGCACGTACTCAAGCCGAAACTGCGTTCCGAGAAACATTTGCTACACTGTCGAATGTGGGCTGGATGCGGTCGGCACAGATGCTAGCCACGAGCAAGATCAGCGCGAATGCCTTGAACGGAAGCGCAGGTGCCCTCGAAGCTGCCGCTATGGTAGAACTCCAAGCAAATAGCCTCGAACAGGCACGTCTCGGAATAGCTAACTTCCGTCGTCTCATGGCAGAAAATGTAGTTGATACCGAAGACGCACGTATCCTCGAAGACTACCTTGAAAAGCTACAAGAAGCTGTAGATATCGGAGATGCAAACCTCGCTGAAAGTAGCGCCGATCTCAACCGCTCTGTTGAAGACCTGATCGATCTCGCAACCGCAGACACGTTTCAAGAAGTCACAGACGATGTTCTCAACAAACTCATCGGTGCCGGATTCCGTATCAACAAGCGTCTCCGCGCAGACCTAGACGAGTCTGCGTATCGCAACGAAATGCGTAGTCGTATCAACACAGGACTCGCAAAGCGCGCACAGAAACTAAAAGAATATCGCACAGATGAGAAGGCTAGTGCGGCTTCGGCTCGACATCTCGAAACTGTGATTATGAACAACGTGTCACGGTTTAAGAACCTTGCCCGTGTCGGATTCCGCGCCCTCGACGAAAAGGCTGCGAAAGAAAATCGTACAATTAACATCGGTCCTATGATCCGTGAATTGCACGAGTTTGCTCGTAAAGACCCGGATGGAGGAGCCACTCTCGCAGACTTCTTCAGCCCACAGGGTATGTTTTTCAACGGCCCTATGGGTCAACGGGTAAACGAAGTATTCGAGGCTATGGCGGACAGGTGGTCAAAGTCTTTAGGTGAAGAGTTCGATGTTATGATGCACAACGCAAGCATCAAAGAAATCGACGGCGCACCAAACCCCATGTACATCCAAGACGTGACGCCCTTGAAGCTGCTCATGTACCACATGGAAAAGAGCAACTTTACCGGCTTCCAAGCGCTGCCGGGTGAGGTGATGGATGTGTATGCTGCTTTCCGCGACTATTCTATCGGTATGAAGAATGGCAGACTTGCACACGAGTATCGTCAGTACGAAAACAAAGTCGTAGACATCGTAAAAAAGCAAGCGGGCGACTACTATAACGAGTGGCAAGATGCTGCCGATCAGTACAAGATTCAGTGGTTCGACCGTTTTCAGCGCATGGATGGTCCCGGATCAAAGTTCCTCAAGTCTCAAAAATTCGGCGCACTCGGAGCGAAGCCGCGTACCACAGCAGACGGTACGATTGAGATTCCTACTCCTGCACAGGCGGACGATGCGGAAGAGTCGGACTTTGTACGTCTGTTCCGATTTGGGTACGGCACTGCCGATCCGGACACGTTCCTTCTTCCTCTCGCCAATAAGATTCGAGCCGCTACAGGCAGAGGGGCTAGCGCAGAAAACAAGGCGAAGCTGAGAAGTGAAATACGTCGCTTGGTAGGAGAGTTTGCGAACAAAGGTCCGGGTGGAGAACTCTACTTCGACGCAAATGACGAAGACAGCGTAGCTATGTTCGGCGCACTATCTACCGCTCTCACAGAGTTTGTGTACGATAAGTGGGCACGTAACGTACTAGATAGATACGAGGCAGAAAAAGGTCTCGATGATGTTTACGAGTTTCTCCCGAGTGGTATGAATAATCTAAAAGAAGTTCAGGCAATGATGAACGTGAAGTTGATCAACGGGGAGTCGGAGTTTGTAACGCTCGTAGACTTTGAGGGTATGATCAGTGAGGGACGCAAGTTCCGGACACTTCTCGATCAGGATGCTAAGGCGAAGCAGCTTGCGGAAAAGGCTGCTGTTAGGATTACAAACGAAATAAATAGACAAGAAAAGACTATCAACCGTGTTCAGGCGCTTGGTGACAGGGGCTTGAAAGCTATCGCAGAAGCTGCAGATATCCGGAACGGAAGGGCGTTCCTAAAACGGTATTTCGAAGAAGGTGACACACGAAGCCTCGACGCACTTCGTCTACGAGTAAAGATGAACCTCACGGGGAATGATCCCAAGCAGACAAAGATTACAATCGACCGGGGAGACGAAGTATTCGAAGCCGATATCGATGAGGTTATCGATCAGGGCATCTCACAACTGCTAATCAATGGTCTACTCGACAAGGGTGACTTGCGAGTTATGGCAGGGGAAATCGATCCCACAGATGGTGAAAAAGTCGTACAGGCTTTCCGCGCACCGGGCGAACTTGCCAAGTTCCTAGATAACGATGTTGTGTTTAACAACCTCGCTGAATATCTCGGTGATGATCACGTTCAACACTTAAAAGATTTGGCAACGTACATGAACATGAAGTCAGACTCTGTCTTGGCAAAGTACGATCCTACAATCAGTAACATCGTCAACGGCTTCGGTACAAATCAACTCATCTCCCGTGCCTTCAATATCAGGCGAGGCATGGTATCCCCGCAGTACGTCGCTGCGGAACTCGCAGTATCTATGGCGAGTCAGGCGGGCATCGACTTGCTCAAGCTGGCAGCAACGGACAAGGACGGCGCACAATTTATGCACCGATTTATGGAGTTTCCGCAAGATATGACGAAGGCAGACCTCGATGTATTCTCTGCAAAGCTCACTACATTTATCGTAACCGAATTCGGATCGATGGGTCTCGATGTAGCGGATTACATACCGTTTGCTATAGAACAGATAGGCGAATCTGAGGTTACAAGTGAAGTTATGTCTCTCTTGAGTGAGCCGATTTCAGAGTCTGTCGAGGCTGCAAAAAATGAAGAAATGCCTGAAGACCTTTTCCCTGAATTTGTAAAATCTAGATCATAGGAGATTAGAATGAAAATGTACAACAACGGCCAGCGTAAGGCCATGATGTACGGCGGTATGTCGAAGCGCAAGCCGATGATGTACGGCGGTATGGCACAAAAGAAAAAGCCCCGCAAGAAGGCTCAAGCGGGGGGCATGATGTCAACGACACCTATGCAACAGAACATGTCTATGAAGCAAGAGAAGCCTCGCATGATGATGGCAGGCGGCGGCGACACTCTTAAAATGGTCAAGAACAAGGCCGGTAAGATGGTGCCCGACTTTGCTGCAGACGGCAAAGGTAAAATGATGTACGGCGGTATGGCTAAAGGTAAGAAGAAGACTTCTGCATAGCCTCGTCGGCTACGGTACGAAGGTAACGAAGAAGGGATGCTACCGAGTGCGAACCCTCGTACTCCGGCATCCCTTCATTCATTGTACGCTCGAAATCTTCCGGACGTACGGAGTCATAGAGTAGCTCGACGTTACCATCAGTGAGTAGGTTAGCTTCGAGCTTGAACAGTTGTGCTTTGGGTTTCAATGTCTTGTAACTCGCTGATTGCAAGGTTGTAGCAATCCGCCTTGAACACAAATCCGTTACCCGGATCAACATCCCCCCGGCGGTGGTGCGTGGCATTTTTATAGAAGTCACGCTTATCTATTTCACCTAAGACCCACGCACGTGTGCCGTCGATCTTGATGCGTACGAAAACATACGAGTCGCAGTCTTGCTTCGATCCGTGCGCTGCGACGGAACAATCATAGTACGTTTTAGGCGGTGTGTTACACCGCTTGGTCTTCACGTCGATACGCTTACCATCTAAAACAAGATCGTAGTCGTGCGTATTCGCCTCTGTAGCCCCCGTGAGGTCGGCTACAATGAGTTCGCCTATAGCACCCACCACATGACTAGCACTGCCCGTGATGCTGCCCTGTAGGACGCCTACATGGGCAGTTTTCTTTTTTGCACGTTCGACTAACTCA
>MDSZ01132832.1_pt1 | contig 13024 bp, 17 predicted proteins | sample 811201 | NCBI WGS metagenome assembly MDSZ01 (sample SAMN05326647, study PRJNA326480) | marine metagenome | isolation source: seawater | place: Indian Ocean: North | collected 2010
ATAAAATCAAATTTTAATGAATTCACACTGATATAATCTGCATAGTATCCTGATAATTCACTTAAAAGTTTGCCATTATTACAAAGTCCTGTATTAAAAAAATATGGGCTTATTCTACCTGACTTCAAGGTAAATCTTCCAAACTTTAATATGTTTTCATGAAGTGTGAACTCAATAAATTCTTGTTTTTTATTAAACATAGTGAGCAACCATTAATTAATGATACCATATCCTTTAAAGTAAGATGAAAGTTATAACGATTAATGTTTGTGGTATACGCTCAAGTCAGAAGAAAGGCATCTTTAATTGGCTTTCAAAAAGCAAAGCGGATCATATATGTATGCAAGAAACAAGAGCTCTTGAAGAACAAATTGATAATAATAACTTCACCTTAAAAGGTTATAAAAGATACATGAACATAGCAGAGAAAAAAGGCTATAGTGGTGTTGCAATATACTCAAAACATAACCCTGTAGAAATTACTAATACATTTTCTAATTCTATTTTTGAAAAAGAAGGTAGATTTATTTCTCTAGATTTTGAAAACTATACAATCGCGTCAATTTATTTCCCGTCTGGATCATCAGGCGAGGAGAGGCAGAATTTAAAATATAAATTCATGGATTTGTTTGAGAAATACATCAAGAAGGAAATTAATAAGAAAAAAACGATGATCCTATGTGGTGACTATAACATCGCGCATACTAAAGATGATATAAAAAATTGGAGGTCTAATCAAAAAAACTCTGGTTTTCTCCTGGGTGAAAGAGAGTGGATGACAAAGCTAATAGATAATGTGGGTCTAATAGATGCATTTAGAGTTAAATGTAAGCGTAATGATGTATATACTTGGTGGTCTAATAGAGGTAATGCGTATAACAATAATGTAGGCTGGAGAATCGACTATCAAATGGTTACACATAATTTATTGGATAAAGTAAAAAAAGTATCTGTCTATAAAAAGAATAAATTTTCCGACCATGCACCACTGGTGATTGATTATGATATTTAAAACACTTAAAGCTAGTATAGTTCCCTATTTAGAAAAGAAAATTTTAGTCTCAATGATTATGGGATTTGTGTCGGGTCTACCATTGTTATTAACAATTACTCTTCTTCAAGCCTGGCTAACAGATGAGAATATTTCAAAATCCACAATTGGATTGTTTGCCCTAATTGGTTTACCATACTCGCTTAAGTTTCTCTGGGCTCCTTTGTTTGATAGATATGTAATCTCTGCCTTAGGTCGAAGAAGGGGCTGGTTGCTACTATCTCAAATTTTCTTGATATCCTCGATATTTTTTCTTGGTCAAACCCAACCGGAAATTAATTTATACAATGTCGCTATTTTATCACTGGCTGTAACGTTTTTTTCAGCATCGCAAGATATAGTCATTGATGCCTACAGAAGAGAGAGTTTAAAAGAGAGTGAGCAGACAATAGGTGCATCAGCCTATGTTCTAGGCTATAGATTTGGTGCTTTAGCTGCTGGTGCTGGTGGATTAATTTTAGCAGATATATACTCTTACTCATTTGTTTACACAATTATGTCAATAATAATGATCCTGGGTGTAGCAACAACATTGCTAACAGATGAACCAAGTGTTGACTTAAAAACATACACTCTCCGTGAATCCATAATAGAGCCATTTAAAGAGTTCTTCACAAGATATGAAGTAATAAATAGCAATATGAAACTGATGACACCATATCTTATTTTGTTGTTTATTCTGTTGTACAAAGTGGGCGACACTATGGCGCATTCTTTAAGCACAAACTTCTACCTGGACATTGGTTTTTCAAAAACAGAAATAGGAACGATTGTTAAGTTCTTTGGTCTTGGAGCAACATTACTTGGTGCATTTTTAGGTGGGACAATATCATTAAAGCTAGGTCTTTATAAATCTTTAATATACTTTGGGATATTTCAACTAATAGCTACACTTGGCTTTTCAGCATTATACTATGCAGGAAATAATACCACAGTGTTAATTACTGTTATATCACTTGAAAATCTAGCTGCTGGAATGGGTTATACAGCATACCTTGCTTTTATCGCACACATGACATCTAAAGAATTTACTGCTACGCAGTTTGCCTTAATGACTGCGCTAATGTCATTGCCAAGAACTTTTCTTTCTGGTACTTCAGGGTATCTTGTAGAGGTTCTAAATTGGGATTTATACTTTATTTTTTGCTCTTTAATAGCGATACCTGCTCTGATAATATTAAAAAGAATTAAATTTATAATTAAAGATGAAAAAGTTTAATACAGCTGATCTTTGTGACGACCACAGTCTTCAAGTAGCTAGACCTATTTTTAAATCTTACGGTGCAAATTCTCACTGCCATGGACGCATAAAAACTGTAGAAGCTATAAATGATAATTCATATGTAAAAAAACTACTAAGTGAGGACGGTCAGGGATGTGTAATGGTAGTTGATGGCAAGGGCTCAGAAGAATGCGCATTAGTTGGAGATAACTTAGCTGAACTAGGATTTAAAAATGGCTGGAGCGGTATTATTGTAAATGGATGTATAAGAGACAGTCTTGAGATAAGTAGAATATCTATTTCAATAAAAGCAATTAATTTAGTCCCTAATAAAAGTGAGAAGAAAAATGTTGGTAGGTATGGAATTAATTTATCTTTCGCAGGGATTTTGTTTAAAGAAAATGATTATATATATTCAGATCCTGATGGTATCGTCGTATCTTCGTCAGAGTTAATCAAGTGACAGCGAACCTTATAACATTAGAAAACATCACTTTAATTAAACAAGATAAAGAAATAATTAAAGAATACTCTTTACATATTAATCAAAAACAAAAAATTAACATTTATGGTGATAATGGATCTGGTAAGACTTCTTTACTAAAAATAATTGCTGGTATAACTCAGCCAACTGAGGGAAGGATATATTATGATCCATCATTTGACATGAATAAGGATATTTTTTATATAGGCCATAAATATGGACTAAAAAATGAGCTTACAGTCTACCAGAACTTAGAATATGTTCTTAATTTTTCACGCGGTAATAATCTTGCTGCAATTGAATCTGGGCTAGAGGAATACTCAATGAAAAAATATATCAATACACATGTAAGATATTTATCGCATGGTCAAAAAAAGATTATAAGCTTTATACAGCTTGCATTAATATCTAATAAGCTTTGGTTGTTAGACGAGCCATTTACAGGCTTGGATAAAGCAAAAATTAATTTGCTGCTTGCTAAAATGGATAGGCATGTAAGTGATATGGGCAGTATAATAATTACTAGTCATAATATGAAAGACAATTTTGATAATATAAAATTATGTTGAAATCATTTGTAACTATTCTGTTTCGAGATATGTACATAGTAATAAACACTACCTCTCGTGTTTTCATGCCAATAGTTTACCTATTGTTGATAATAACTTTCTTCTCAATAAGCCTAGAAGGGACAACCTTCGGTGGCTACAAAAATATTCTTCCACAAATTATTTGGCTTGCTTGTCTTTTGGTTAGTCTTCTAAACATGGACTCTTTATTCAAAGAGGATTATGAGGACGGTACACTCGACGGCATTGTTATAAATTCTGAGATACTCGAAATAAGCCTTCTCGCTAAGATCGTTGCTCATTGGATGTTTACAATAATTCCGTTAGTGATAATTGCTTTTTCTGCAAATTTACTACTAACAGGTAACCTTGATATATCCATAATCCTATTGATAAGCCTTATAGTAGGCACGCTTACACTATCATTAATCGGGTCAATAGCAGCCTCCTTAACACTGAGTCTGAAAGGCAATGGCCTTTTGCTGTCTACTATCGTGTTACCTCTTGATATTCCTATACTAATTTTTGGGACAAGCGCAATCTACAATGCGTCTATTGGAGTTAGCTACAACTCAGAAATATTACTCCTTATGTCATTACTAATATTATTTCTTATAATTGCGCCATTTGCAGCGTCATTAGGTGTTAGAAGTAGCCTAGATTGATTTAACCCAGAGCTTGTTTTTTTCATGGTCTAATAAAATATTTTGAGATGATTTTAGCATTGTCCCAAAGAAAAAGAGAGTAAAGCCTAAAGCAGTGATAATAAGTGGCGTCAACATATCGCCAGCAATACTTGGTGCACTCAGTTTAATTACAGATGGTCCTTGGTGAAGAGTATTCCACCATTCAACAGAGAAATGTATTATTGGGATATTTATAAAACCAATGATGGCTAATATATTGACTGCGGAGGCTGCTTTCTTTTTGTCTTCGAAAGAACCATGCAATAACAGTATCGAGAGATAGAGAAAGAAAAGAATTAACTCTGATGTTAATCTTGCGTCCCATGCCCACCAAGTGCCCCACATTGGCTTTCCCCATATAGCTCCAGTAATTAGAGTAAATAAAGTGAAGAGTGCTCCAAGCTTGCATGAAGCAAGTAAAATTACGTCATACACTTTTACATGCCATATCAAAGATACAATTGCAGAGAAAAAAACCACAGAATATGCGAACAAGGAAATCCATGCGCTTGGTACATGTACGTACATTATGCGAAAAGCATCTCCCTGTTGATAGTCAGGTGGAGCCACAAAAAGCCCCTGATACAATCCAAATGATATGAAAAAGAACGATAAAGTAAGAAGCCATGGTATTATGGCGCTTGTGAATTTATAATACCCTTCAGGGGAAATTTTTGATAGTAAGCCTTTTAGCATAATTCACAAAAATGATAACATACAAATGATTCTATGACTGATAATAATAAATTGAAAGACTATGAAAAAAATATAATTACATGGTGTAAGAGCATCCAAGGTAAATACAAAATCATGAAGAAGCAGAATAAAGAAGCATATAATAAATCTATCAAGTCAAAGAAAGGCACTGACTAATCGTATCTTTGTAGTCATTCAAATCCCCATTAATTACAAAAAAAGGCCCGTTTAGAAAATTTTCTTCCACGCCATATGAGAATCTTTTCAGATTCTTGTCTAGGAATATACCGCCAGATTCCTCAATAATGCACTGTCCCGCGGCAGTATCCCATTCATAGGTTGGGCCTAATCTTACTGAAAAATGTCCTCTTCCTTCAGCCACTTTTGAGAACTTGACAGCGCTAGACATGAATACTTTTTTTGAATTGGGGAATTGATTATCTAATATATTCAAAATACTCTTTCTTACGGAAGTACTTAAAAATATACGATCACTAATAACCTTTTTAGAAGGTAATCTAGTACTCTCACCATCTTGGCGTATTATGTATGAACCACTACCTTCGATTGCATAAAAGAATTCTCTCGTACTAGGCACATAAATGATTCCAAAAACTGGATAATTATATTCGATATATGCAATGCAAATGCAAAACTGACTTCCTCCCTTGATATAATCTTTTGTGCCATCAATAGGGTCAACGACCCAGTAAGAGCTAGCCATTTTATTTTTTTCAACACTTTCTTCAGAAATAATGATATCGTCAGAAAAATTAGATGATAAATAGTCGACAATCATTTCATTCGATAGTAAATCAATATTTGTTACAGGAGATTGATCAGATTTTGTCTCAACCTTAAGACTGCTTTGATTATTTATTTGTATCTCACCGATTTTGGAGCATAGTGCAAAAAGGTCTTTTATATGTTCATCAAATTTATTCATAGCTATTTTGAATATAATTCACTGCAGCATATACTCTGGAATCAATAATTTTATGACCTCTCAAGAAAGCATTAATTCTAGGTATCTCTACATTTATAATTTCTAAATTCTCCGGTTCGTCTCCGGTTAAAGATGATAGTTGTAAACTCTCTGCGAGCATCATATATGTAATATGATCGATATAACCAGGGGCAAGATATAATTCTTTTATAAATTGAATTTTGTCAGATTTGAAACCCACTTCTTCTTGTAATTCTCTATTGGCAGCCTCATACATTGTTTCATTAGAATCTATTTTCCCTTTTGGCAAAGTTATCATGTAATCATCTACAGCAGCTGCATACTCCTTAATGAATATTATATTATTCTCGAGAACAGGAATAATTAATACAGCGCCGCATCCAGCCCCTGATATAATTTCATAATCAAGAATATCATTTTGAAATTGTATTTTTGCCTCATTTATATTGAATAATTTGCTTTTGTAGAGTGAGGATTTTTTTAGGATTTTCGGCATATTGATAAATAATAAGAATTGATGATACATTACTGAATATGATATTAAAAGATACAGAATGTTTATTATTCGATATGGATGGTGTTATTTTAGACAATACATATGATAATAATTTTTGGCAAAACCAAATACCCAGTGTTCTAGCCAAAAAAAGAAAAATTAGCCTAGAAGACGCGAAAAGACTTGCGATTCAAATATTTAATTTTAAAAAGAACTCCAAAGATTGGTACGACTTAGATTACTGGTCAAATATGCTTGATATTGATATAGAAGAACAAAAGAGAGCAAAAGAGAGCTATGAAAAAATCAAGCTATATGACGCATCATTACCTTGCTTAGAAAAATTAAAAAATAAGATGAAAATGATTCTTATTACTAATGCTCACAGAAAAACATTAAACATAAAGTTGGAGAAATATGACTTATCTCCATTTTTTGATGAGATGGTTTGTGCACATGAACTACACTATGTTAAAGAGGATATACAACTTTGGTATATGCTCAAATCTAGATTTAAGATGGATTTTACTAAAACTGTGCTAATAGAAGATACTATTAAAAATATTAATACGGGATTATCAGCCGGCATATCCAAGGCGATTTACTTAGGAAATGAGGAGTATCAACCGTCAGATAAAATCCTCAAGATGTCTTCAATTAATGATATTCCTTCTGCATTCAATTAGACTTAAATCTGGATAATTATTTTTTTTTGGAAAGATTTCTTCTACTTTTATTCTTAAATTTCTCTTCTCAAAATAAGTCAAACGCATGACATAGTCAGAAAATATTTTATATTCTATTGATTTTTTTTTGAACTTGGGATTTTTATACAAAAGTGATGCAAGAGATCTATCTTTGAGAAACTTAATAGCCATAAGTCGACCCCTAATGCTGTAAACAGGTGTATATGATGTTGCTAGAATAGGGTAATCAAGCTTACCTGACAACTTGACCTTTCTCACGAGAGAATATCTCTTTGAAGTACGGTGATACTGCTTCGTAAGATGCATCTTTGAGGAAACGAGTTTTACAGAGTTTTTCATTGCTAGTCTTTTTGTTAAAGACGAGCTATCTATCAACAGTTTTTTTAGTTTGTTTGGTAAACCCTCAAGAGAACTCTCTCTAAGCCATTTTTTCTTATAGTTGTACTTCATCAATCTTTTTTATGTTCCATCTTCTTTTAAGCTCTCTGATTCTTGCAGATGGTAGATTATATGTAAATTTTTTTATTTCATGAATATTATTCATGATGTCATTTATATCTGTAACTCTATAATTATCAGGCAAACCAGATTGTTTTGTTCCTAGGTATGTCCCAGCTCCCCTCATCTTTAAGTCATACTCAGCTACATCAAATCCGGAGGTGTTTAGCTCTAAATATTTTAATTTCTCAATAGTATCTTCCTTAGCATTATCAGTATGAATAAAATAACAATATCCTTGATGACTTCCTCTTCCAACTCTTCCTCTTAGTTGATGAAGCTGTGAAATGCCGAACATTTCAGAATTTTCTACCACAAGGCAATTTGCGTTTTGGCAATCTATTCCTACCTCTATTACGCTTGTTGCTACAAGTATCTTTATATTACCAAGTTGAAAATCATTTATTATCTTGATTTTCTCATCAGGACTAATTTTTCCGTGAAGCACGGCAGTTTTATGATTTGGAAATTGTTTTTTTATAATATCTGAAAATATTTTTACCGACTGAAGACTGTCATCTGCAGTATCTTCGATTCTTGTGCAGACCCAGTAAGTTTGTATGCCTTTATCCAAATGGCTTTGAATAAGTTCATAAACTCTCTCTCTTTTAGAGTCACTATACACAACAGTTTTTGTCTTTTTTTGTGACGCAGGCTTATCAAGTATTTTTATATAGTTCATATTCTCATAAAGAACTAATGCCAAAGTTCTAGGTATAGGTGTCGCAGACATGTAAATTAAATGAGGTTGATTAGTGTACCTTGATGTAATTCGTTCCCTCTGCTTTACTCCAAATTTATGTTGTTCATCAATAACCACAATGGCCAAACTTTTAAAATCATAGTCACTATATAAAAGTGCGTGTGTCCCAATGAGTATTGATATTTTACCATTTTTCAGTTTATGTTTTATATCACTCTTTTCTATGTTGCTAGTTTTGCCGCTTAAGTTTGCGACTTTACAAAGACCGCCAAGATATGTAGTAAATGTTTCAAAATGCTGATTACAAAGAACTTCTGTTGGGACTAGTATTAAGCATTGATGTCCATTTCGCACAACATTTAAGCATGCTATTACAGCGACAATAGTCTTGCCACAACCGACGTCTCCTTGTATCAAAACTCTTGAGGGTTGACTTGATTGTAAAGAAGCAAAGATTCTGTCTAAGGCATTTTTTTGCCCCGGTGTAAGATGAAAAGGTAATTCCTCCATAAAGTTTTCTGTAGACTCGGTTTCTATAGATATACTTAATGATTCTTTCTTTTCATACTTTGATAGATTTTCAAGAAATTCATGTTTATATAAATAAACTTCTTCATAAATGAGTCTTTTTTTTGCGTCATGATATTCTTCAAGAGCTTTATCATAGTTGCCCTCAGGGAAATGGAGCTTTTTGAAAGCCTTAAGCATAGACATACAACTAAAATTTTTATTAAAGTAATCATCAAGAGTTGAAAAGTTGTAACTGCTCGAAAGAATTCCAAAAGCCTGAAGTAATAATTTTCTCATTTTTTTTTGAGAAATAACTCCCTTCACAGAGTATATAGGAATGATCGACTGCAATGGTTGGTTATGGAGGAAAGTCTCTATTTCAGGATGAATAAATTCAATAGTGCCCTTATTCACTCTCACTTTTCCATCGACTCTTATGTTCGTCCCAGGTTGGAGGTTCATGAATATGATGATTTTATGAATGAACCTAACGGTAAAAAATCCTATTCTAGTTTTTACAGTGATAATATAGTTAGGCTTAAAACCTTTAGTCCTTGTTGCTTTAATAACCTCACCAGAAATTACAATACGATCGCCGTTGTTTATGTTTTCGAGAGATAACGATTCTGATTTGTCACAAAACTCCTTTGGGATATTTGATAGTAAATCAAATATTGAGTTTATGTTAATTCGTTCAAGCAATGAAAGCGTCTTTGGGCCTACACCATTTAACGAGCCCACACTTATAGAAAGATCATCAGGCTTTTTGTGCATGATTTATTGTTTGAATAAAACTGCGTCTATTTCTATTTCTACGTCTTTAGGTAACCTACTAACCTCAACGGCAGCACGAGAAGGATAGGGCTTCGTTAAGAATTTCTCCATAACTGAATTCACTTGTGCAAAGTTTTCAAGATCTTTGAGATAAACTGTAAACTTAACACAATCATTTAAGTCACAACCTGCTGACTCAGCTATATTTTTAAGACTATTCATTATGGTCTCAACCTGCACTTCAAAAGGCCCGTTTACAATACTCATGTCTTTATAATCTAATGGTATCTGCCCAGATATAAATGTAAACTTGTCGACAGTTATAGCTTGAGAGTATGTTCCTATTGCTGATGGAGCGCGGTCACAGGTGATTTGTTTTTTGTTCATGGTTTCCTCCTTGTGTGTCCAGCTTTTTTGAGTCTCTCCAAATAATTATGCCAGTTGTCTTTATAATTTTTACAGAGATTATATAAGTGTTCCCATGAGTATAAACCGGTGTCATGCCCGTCATCAAAAATGATTCTAACTGCATAGTTGCCTACAGGTTCCAATTTGTCAATTGCAACGTCTTCTTTGTTGACTTGCAGTTTTTCTTGACCCGGACCGTGACCTTTAACTTCTGCAGATGGGGAAAAACATCTTAAATATTCTGAGGTAATGTCACTACTATACCCGTCCTCAAAAGTAATTGATAAAGTGTTTGTTTTTTTTATATATCTTAACTCTGTTGGTTTAATCATAAAATATACCTGCTTAAGTCCTCGTTTTCAGTAAATTCATTAAGATATTTATTTACATAGTCCTCGTCAATATTAATCTTTGACTCTTTCATATCGCTAGCGTCAAAGGATAGTTTTTCAAGTAAACGCTCCATTATTGTGTGTAATCTTCTTGCTCCTATATTTTCAGTTTTTTCGTTAACAGTCCATGCTATCTTCGATAATCTTTTGATGGCACTTTCATCAAAAGTAATGTCAACTCCTTCTGTTTTCATAAGAGACGTATACTGCTGAGTTAAGGAATAATCTGGTTCAACAAGAATAGATTTAAAGTCGTCAACTGACAATGCATTTAGTTCAACCCTTATTGGGAGTCTCCCTTGAAGTTCAGGTATCAAATCAGAAGGCTTGGATAAATGAAAAGCTCCGGAAGCAATAAATAATATATGATCAGTTTTTATTTGACCATGTTTTGTATTCACCGTTGACCCTTCTACAAGCGGGAGTAAGTCCCTCTGAACACCCTCTCTAGATACATCGGCTCCTCCTGCGTTAGATCTAGATGCGACTTTATCTATTTCATCAATAAATACAATTCCATTTTGCTCAACTTGCTTAATTGCATCCTGTTTAAGATCATTATCATTAATAAGCTTTCTGGCTTCTTGTTCTGAAATAACCGCTATAGCATCTTTAATCTTCATTTTCTGTGACTTCATTTTGTTACTAGATAAGTTTTTGAACATACCTTGAAGTTGATCAGTCATTTCTTCCATGCCAGGTGGTGCCATAACTTCAAAAGAAGGCATAGATGCACTTACGTCTATTTCAATTTCTTTATCGTCAAGCTTACCCTCTCTTAAATCTTTTCTGAGGGCATGCCGTGTTTCCTTATTGTCTATTTGATCGGACGTTCCCAAACCTTGAACTAAGTCATTATCCCTAGCAGGAAGAAGCTTATCAAGAATCACCTCTTCAGCTATTTCTTCAGATCTATGTTTAACTTTTGCCATTTCTCTTTCTTTTACTTGATTTAGAGAGATTTCAGTCAGGTCCCTAATAATAGAATCTACTTCTTTCCCAACATATCCTACCTCAGTAAATTTTGTGGCTTCTACTTTAATAAATGGTGCTTGTGCTAGTCGAGCAAGTCTTCTAGCTATCTCAGTTTTGCCTACACCCGTTGGCCCAATCATGAGTATATTTTTTGGTGTAATTTCATTGCTAATTTTTTCAGGTAACTGAAGCCTCCTCCATCTATTTCGTAGAGCAATAGCCACAGCTCTTTTTGCATCAGCTTGGCCAATAATGTGCTTGTCTAATTCTTGAACTACTTCTCTGGGCGTCATCTCAGACATTAATCTTCTCAATAGTTAGATTGGAATTCGTGTAGATGCATATATCAGATGCAATAGTTAAAGATTTTTTCACAACCTCCTCTGCAGATAAATCTGTATTATCATAAAGCGCTTTTGCTGCAGACTGCGCAAAAGAGCCTCCGGATCCTATGGCAATTATAGAATCTTGTGGCTCTATTACATCACCATTACCTGATATAAGCAAAGATACATCTTTATCAGCGACAATTAGTAGAGCCTCTAGATTACGCAGAATTTTGTCAGTTCTCCATTCTTTTGCAAGCTCTACAGCAGAACGTGTTAAATGGCCATTGTATTTCTCTAACTTGCCTTCAAATTTTTCAAATAATGTAAATGCATCAGCTGTTGCACCCGCAAAACCTGCAAGTACGTTTTCCTTATAGAGTCTTCTCACTTTCTTTGCATTATTTTTCATTACAGTATTGCCAAGTGTAACCTGGCCGTCACCTCCAACTACAACCTCTTTTCCTCGTCTAACACCTAGAATCGTAGTACCGTGAAATTTCTCATTAGTATTCATTTTATTATGCCCTTGGATGACTATTTTTATATACTTTACTCAAGTGTTCAAAATCCATATTAGTATAAATCTGAGTGGTGCTAATATCCTCATGCCCAAGAAACTCCTGGACAGCTCTAAGATCCCCTGAGGCCTCAAGCAAGTGAGTTGCACAACTATGTCTTAATGTATGGGGTGATATCTTACAATTCAAGCCTTGTTTTTTTACCCAAAAATTAATTCTGTTCTGTATCGACCTATTTGACAGTCTACCGCCATACTTATTAATAAAAAGTGCAGCATTTGAGGGCGCAAAATCATTTCTTGCTGCTATCCACACGGATAGTGCGTCTGTTGCTTTTAAACCTAATGGAAGAATTCTTTCTTTTTTCCCTTTACCAGTAACTTTGACAAACTTTGAATTCATATCTACTGATTCAATATTTAAACTAGAAAGTTCACTAAGTCTCAACGCTGAGCTGTACATCACCTCTATTATTGCTTTATCCCTCTTTGCAACAGCACTATCAATCTTAATGTTACAGAGAATATCAACATCATTGACTGATAAAACATTAGGTAACTTTTTTGAAAGTTTAGGGGTCTTTATTGATGCCATAGGTGATTCAGCTATAAAAGATGACTTCAGCAAATACAAATAATAAGATCTCAAAGTAGATGCTTTGCGTGCAAGAGAGGCTGGGGATAAACCAAGTACATGTAAGTTCATAAAAAATTGTTCTAAGTTTATTTTTTTTGCATCATTAATTACAATATTCTGGCTTTCTAAAAAAACTTCGAATTGTCTTAGGTCTAATTTATAGTTTTTAATTGTGTCTTTAGTATAAAGTCGCTCATTTTTCAGATAGTTGAGGAAATCATGTATATGTTTATTTGACTTATTCAAGAAAACCTTCTCCATCATATGTACTCGGTCCAATTAGGGTAAACTCATCTGGATTATAACTTTTTACAACCTCTAGAATTCCTCCTTTTTGCCGAATCCTAATTCTAGACTCACTAACTTTTGATTCATATTTGAGTTCAAATAATTTAAACATACA
>MDSZ01004139.1_pt1 | contig 13023 bp, 14 predicted proteins | sample 811201 | NCBI WGS metagenome assembly MDSZ01 (sample SAMN05326647, study PRJNA326480) | marine metagenome | isolation source: seawater | place: Indian Ocean: North | collected 2010
GTTGATAGGCTGGATGTGGAAGCGCAGTAATGCGTGCAGCTGACCAGTACTAATAGCTCAATTGGCTTGATTTATGCACTGAAAAAAATTTTTAAATTAAGATTTTGATAATTATTGAAACCAAAAATTTTAAAACAATTTTTTGCCATTATATCGTTTAAAATTAACGTGATAGATTATCTATTAGGCTAGACTATAATTAATTATTATTGAAATGACAAAAAATACAGATGAAGAAATTCTTAAAAAAATTTGTGATTTATTTGAAATAAAACCAAAAAAAATTACTTTAACATCTAAAATTTCAAAATATTTTCAATTAGACTCATTAAATCAACTAAAATTAATGGGATTTATTGACGAAAATTCTAAAAAAAAAATAAATATGTCAAAAATTGAAAAATTAAGAACATTCAATGATATTGTTAAATTAATAAATGATTGAAATTAAAAACATAACTTCATTTGTTCCAAAAAACTTTATCTCTAAAAACTCTTTAAAGAAAAAAGTTGGAGCAAAACAATTTGAAAAAATATTTCATTATACAGGATTTAGAAAATTACATGTATTACCCAAAAGCCAAAGACCTGAAGATTTTTTTTTCAAAAGTATAGAAAAATTTTTTGAGTTAAGTAAATTAAGAAATAAAAGTATCGATGCTTTAATATTTTCTTCACATACTCGTGTGAACGAAATGCCAATTTTTTCTGCAAAAATACAAAATAAATTTAAACTTCGAAATGATATTATTTGTTATGATTTACCAGGAAGCTGCTCTGGTTTTACAAATGGTATCATTCATGCAAGTGCATTTTTAAATTCAAATCTTGTCAAAAATGTACTTCTCGTTTGTGCAGATGCACATAGCAAAAATATTAATAAAAATCTTATACCAGTAATCGGTGATGGTTTAAGTTGCATCTTGTTAAAAAAGAGAAAAAATATTACTCAATTTGATTTCGGAGTCGATGGGTTTGAAAATAATAGTCTTGAAATAAATAATCAAACTAAAAAACTAAGTATGAATGGAATAAAGATATTTGAATTTGCAGCGAAAAGGGTACCAGAAACATTCATGAAAATTTCAAAGAAGTTCAACCATAAGATAGATTTTTATTGTTTTCATCAACCAAATAAAAGCATTCATGACCATTTAGTAAGAAAGCTAAATATAGATTTTAGAAAAGTAATTAGCACATTTGATTTTGGAAATACAAGTGCCGCATCAATTCCAATATCTTTAAGTCAAAATTTTTCAAACAAAGAAATAAAAAATAAAAACTTTTTGTTTTGTGGGTTCGGCGCAGGATTGAGTTGGTCAACTGTTGTTACTAAAATCCATAGAGCGTTTATATCTAAAGTTTATCAAATATGAAAAAAATTTTGACTAAAAAATTTTCTTTAAGTCAATGTAAGTTATTTTCAAAAAAATCAGGTGATATGAATGCTATACACCTTGATAGAAATATAAATATAGTCTCGCAGTTTCAAAAACCAGTTGTTCAAGGATTATTAATTATAGATTTTTTTTTTAATAAAAATTTTATGAAAAAAATTCTTAAAAAATCAACTTCACTTAATATTGTTTTTAAAAAGCCTGTTTTCATAAATGAAAAAATTGATTTTTTTATTATAAATCGTAAATATGAAGTTGTGGTTATAGTCTCCAACTCATTTCAGGAGAAAATTTACATAAATATTGAATTAAAAGATAAAAAAAATTTTCTATTCAGTAAAACAAATACATTAGAAAAATTTTTATCTATATTTCCAAAAATATCCAAAAAAGTTGGCAATTTTAAAAAAAATTTAAACTTAATCTCAACTATAAATATAAATAAAAAATCTACAAAAAAAAATGGAAACAAAATTTTAAGCTTTTCAAACAATTTTTATAAGTATATTTACTTAAATAGATATTTGGAAATTAATACATTTTTTTTAAGCTTTGAGAAAAAGTTTAAAGAGCCTTTTCAATTTTCGTCAAATTTACAAATAAATAAAGAAAAATTTAGAAATAAAAAAATTTTAATTATAGGCGGGAGTTCAGGATTGGGGAGAATTTTAACAATTTTCTTTCTTAAAAATAAAATTAATTTCAATTTTACTTTTAATAAAAACCTAGGTTCTGTTAAGAAGATTCAAAGAAAATACAAAGTTTCAAAAAAATCTTTTTTTCACTTAAATGAAAAAAAGATTTTATCTAAAAAAATAGATCTAATAAATTACGACTTAATATATTTTTTTCCAACTCCCAAAATATTTAATTATAGTGAAAAGTATTTTGATTACAAAGTATTTAATAATTTTAATTCTATCAATATAAAATTTATGTTGGACATAATAAATTATTTTTCTCAAAGCTCAAAAAAATTTATATTTTATGTTCCTTCTACAAAACTAATATCGAACTTTGAAGATAATATTGAATATAATACGAGCAAGATTATTCAAGAAAAAATTTTACAAAAGATACAAAAAACATTTAAGAATATTAAAATTATAAATCCACGTCTCGACTCATTTTTAACAAGATCTACTAAAGGATTGTTAAACAATAAAATAGGTTATGATAATTTTTTAAAATCTGCTATAGATCTTTGATGCCGTCAAAAAAAATTAATAGTGCACAAGTTGTTAAAAATTCGTATTTAAAATTGAAAAAAATCAATCCAAAACTTAGAAAATTCAGTGAAAATTTAAAAATAAAAGGAAATCAATCATCATTTGACTCAGTAGATACAATTACATTTTTCTCTATCCTTGAAAAAGAATTAGAAAAAAATAGTTTTAAAAATCCAAATTTTATGAATGAGAATTTTTTTTTTAAATATGATAATATAAATCTTGCTGATGTAGTTAATATTATTAAAAAAGACAATGCAAAAAGATAATATATTAATAGTAACAGACTTTAATAATAATTTTATTTTAAATTGTATTAAGTCAAAAAAAGAAAATAATTTGAAAATAACATCAAAGTATTTTGATAATATTCTAATTAATTTTGATCAAATTTTAAGTTTTAAAAATAACTTTGACTCGTTTTTTATAATATCACAAATTGACAAATTTTTTAACTTCAGTGAAATTTTGAGTTTAAATGAAAAGTTAATGTTTAAAGAAATAAATAATATTATTGGTCAAATAACTCAAAAAGTGAAAGATTTGTCTCTAAAGCAAAAAAGGATATTCTTTTTTTTATTTCCTCAGGATACAAGCGATAATTATCTAGAATTCCTTAATTTTAAAAAAAAAGGAAAAAACTGGATCATAAATTATATAAATTTAGAAATTTCCTCTCAGTTAAGTGATATTGAAAATATTTACATTATAGATTTAAATTTTAAACTTCTTCAAAAGAATCAAGATGTAGAAATATACGACAGTAAAACAAAATATTTGGTCAACAATCATTATAGTTTAGAATTTATGGAGTTTTTAGCCTCCGAAATATCTACCATAGTAAACTCACTTAAAATTCAAAAAATTAAATTATTAATTTTGGATTTAGATAATACAATTTGGGGAGGTGAAGCCGGTGAAAGAAATTACGATAGTATTGAGTTAGGACCAAATTCAATTAAGGGTTTAGTTTATCAAGATTTTCAAAAAAGACTGAAAATATTAAAACAAATGGGGTTTGTTTTGGCAATTTGCTCAAAAAATAATTTAAATAATGTAAAAAAAGTTTTTGAAAAGAATAAAAACATGATTTTAAAATTAAAAGATTTTTCATCATTTAGAATTAATTGGAAAAATAAAAATGAAAACGTTAGGGAGATCCTACAAGAACTTAATTTAAGATCTGAAAATAGTTTATTTATTGACGATACAAGTTTTGAAAGAAATATAGTAAAATCAGATATTAGAGATATTCAAATTTTTGATTTTCCAAAAAACGTTTTACTCTTAAATGAAAAATTTAATAAATTAGATCAATTACAAAAAAACACGATTTCAAATACAGATAAAAAAAGGACAAAGTTATATTTAGAGGAGAAAAAGAGGAAAGATTTAAGAGGTAAATTTTTTAACAAATCTGACTGGTTATCAAGTCTACAAATTAAGATAAAAATAAGAAAACTCAAAAATTTTAAAAGAGCTGAGGAGATGTTTTCTAGGACAAACCAATTTAACACTTCACATAAAGCTCTTTCAGCTCAACAAATTAAAGATTTAGTAAAAAAAAAGAAAAGAATTTTCTTTGAGGTAGAGATGTCAGATAAGTTTGGTGATTATGGAATTATATCAATAATTGCAATACAAGATGAAAAAAAAAAATTTATAATTACTGATTTTTTGGAGAGCTGCAGGGTATTTCAAAGAAATGTAGAAATTTATATATTAAGATTTATTATTAAAAATAAAAATTTCAGAAATAAAGATGGTTTCTTATTCATAAATAGAAATAAAAAAAATATTTATGTCCAGGATCTTTTTGATAAATCAGATTTCTTCGAAAAAATAGACAATAAGAATTTTAAAATTAAAAAAAATTATAAATTTACTGAAATTAAAGATATTAAAATAAAGATACATTAGATATATGAATAAAAAAAACTTAGTAATATTTGGTAATTCAACTATGGCTGAAATAGTTTTTTATTATTTTAAAAATTTTTCCAATTATAAAATTAAATTTTTTGTAACAGAAAAAAAATTCTTAAAAAAACAAAAAATTTTTGGGGTTGATGTAATTACTTTAGAAAAGTTTTTAAAGATTAAACAAATTGATTTTGAAGTTTTTGTTGCACTTGGTTATAGTGAAATGAATAAAAAAAGAGAAAAATTTTACAATTTATTTAAAACTAAAAAATATAAATTTACTAATTTTATTCATCCTGATGCAAATTGTTATTTCAACAAAATAGGTAAAAATAATTTTATCATGGACAATGTTTCAATTAATCCTTTCTCAGACATTGGTGATAATAATATATTTTGGTCTAATGTAATTATTGGACATCACAACATTATTGGAAATAATAATTTTTTTAGTGGAAATTCTACAATCTCTGGAAATTGTAAAATAAATAACAATTGTTTTTTTGGAGTAAATTCAAGTACAAGAGATAACTTGGAGATAAATAATTTTTGCTTCATTGATGCTAATCAATATGTGCCAAAAACACTTAAAATTAAAACATTTTTTAACATTCAAGTAAATCCAAAGTTAAAACTAAGCACGTTCCAGGTTTTCAATATAAAATAAAATGTTCTATTACAACAAACACCAAATTACAAAATCAGATATAACAAATGTATCAAAATCTTTAAAGTCAGAATTAATTACAAAAGGTCCTTTTTTAAAAAAATTTGAGGAAAAAATTTGTGAAAAATTTAAGTCAAAGTATTCTTTGGTAACATCAAATGCAACTTCCTCATTTTATATTATTTCGAAAGTTTTAAACTGGGGAGCAAATGATAATATTATAATTTCACCTATGACTTTTGTAGCAGCTGCAAATAGTGTTGTATCTGCTAGAGCAAAACCAATTTTCTTAGATATATCTGAAAAAGATAAGATACTTGATCCAACTTTAGTAGAAAAAAAAATTAAAGAATTTAAAAAAAGAAAAAAAAAAATAAGTGCAATTATAGTTACTGACTATGCTGGCACCCCTGCTGACTGGAAAAAATTTAAAAAAATAAAAAAAAAGTATGGAATAACCTTAATAAATGATAATTGTCACGCTATTGGTTCCGAATATTACAACGATATTGGTTATGCAACTAAATATGCTGATATAGTAATTCATAGCTATCATCCTGTAAAAAACATTACCTCAGGGGAAGGTGGATCAATTTTAACTAATAATAAAAAGATCTATAATAATTGCTTAATCATCAGAGAACATGGATTTTATAGAAAAAAAAATCACAACAGCTGGGAAAGAGAAATTTCTAAATCTGGATATAATTCAAGATTATCTGAATTAAATTGTGCATTAGGATATAGCCAATTATCTAGATTAAGAGAAATAGTTTTAAAAAGACAAAAAATGGCCTTCTTGTATGATGATTATTTCAACAATCACAAATTCATCAAAATAATGAAATTAAATTTTTATGCAAAATCTTCATATCATTTATATTGCCTAACGCTAGATTTTAAATTACTCAAAATAAATAAATCTAAATTTTTTAATTATATTAAAAAAAATTTTGGAATTATTCTACAGGTACATTATATCCCAACATATAGATTTAATTTATTTAGAAAGTTTGTAAAAAAAAAGGATATTAAAAAAAATTTTTATAACACTGAAAAATATTACAATGAGACATTTTCAATTCCCTTGTACTTAGATTTATCAAAAAAGAATATTTCATATGTTTGTAATGCTATAGAAAAAACTTTAGCTTTTATGAGAAAATGAAAAAGAAATTTTTGATTTTAACAGAGGCATCTAAAAAAATTGGATATGGTCATCTTAGCAGATGTATTTTTTTATCTGAAAAATTAAAAAAAAATGGTGATATAACTTTTACATCAAAATTCAATATTAAGGAATATTTACCAAAAGAATTCAAATTTTTTGATTTATCGGAATCAAAAAATTTTAGAGTATTTGACTGCTTAATTATCGATCTAAGGTTTATTGATAAAAAATATAGCAAAATAATTAAAAAATTCAAAATTCAAAAAAAAATATTAATTTATGAAAAAAAAATAAAAAGTTTGTTTCCATCATTAACGATTATTCCTTATCAATTAAACTTGAAATTAAAAGATAAAAAAATAATTTATGGAAAGAATGCGCTAATTTTGAATCCTCAAATTGCAAGAATAGTAAAAAAAAAAAGAAAAATGATTAATCAAAAAACTTTTAATATTTCAATTTGTTTTGGTGGTAGTGATCCAAAAAACTTTACCTTAAAAATAGTAAGGATATTAAGATTATTTAAAAACTCTAATATATTTTTAAATATTATAGTCGGTAATTTTTATGATTTAAGAAATGAGAAAAAATTAAGACAGGAAATAAGACTACTAAGAAATATCAAAATATATAGAAATCCAAAAAATATCTACGAAATTTTTTACAACAGTAATTTTGCTATAATAAATAGTGGAAATATAAAATATGAGTTGGCAGCCTTGGGCACACCTTTCTTTATGATTGCAAATGATCGAAAATCGAAAATATTTTGTAAGATTTTTAAACGTGAATTTAAATTTTTTTCTGAAAAAAATTTTAATTTTCCAAAAAAAGCATATTTATTCTTATTAATAAATTATATCTTAAGAGAAGATCGAATTTTAAATCATTTTGCAAGTTATAATAGAAGAAAAATTAAGTTAAATAGTATAGATACAGTAACCAAAACTATAAATAGAATAATTAAATAAGTTTTTTATGTATAAAAAGTTTTATAAAAAAGCACAAAAAATAATTCCTAATGGATCTATGCTTTTCTCAAAAAAACCTGAAATTTACCTGCCAGGTGGCTGGCCTACATATTATAAAAAAACTAAAGGAATTTACCTTTGGGACCTTAATAACAAAAAGTTAAAAGATTTATATTTTGGTGTTGGTCAAAATATTTTGGGCTATGCCAATTCAAAAGTAGACAATAGAGTAATTGATGCTTGTAAAAAAGGTAATATGAGTAGTCTTAATTGCACTGAAGAGGTAGAACTTGCCGAAAAATTAATTGAGCTCCATCCTTGGGCTGACATGGTGAAATTTGCTAGAAGTGGAGGAGAAATTAACTCAATTGCAATTCGTATTGCTAGAGCAGCTTCTGGAAATGATAAAGTTGCAATTTGTGGTTATCATGGATGGCACGATTGGTATTTAGCAGCAAACTTGAAAAATAATCAGAATTTGAACAAACATATACTTAAAGGTTTAAATCCTCATGGAGTATCAAAATCATTAAAGAATACTATATTTCCTTTTACTTATAATAATTTTGATGAACTTAAAGAATTAGTAAAAAAATATAAAATTGGAACAATAATGATGGAGGTTAGAAGAGACAAAGAACCTAAAGATAATTTTCTACAAAAAGTAAGAAAATTATGTAATCAAAAAAAAATAATTTTGATTTTTGACGAGTGTACATCAGGCTTTAGACAATGTTTAGGTGGCTTACATAAATTTTATAAGGTTTATCCAGATATGGCCGTTTTTGGAAAAGCATTAGGAAATGGATATGCAATTACTTCTTTACTAGGAAAAAAAGATATAATGAAAGAATCACAGAAATCATTTATAAGTAGTACTTTCTGGACAGAAAGAATTGGGTATGCAGCTGGATTACAAACTCTATCGGAGATGAAAAAAGTAGAGTCTTGGAAAATCATTACAAAAAATGGGAGATATATAAAAAATCTTTGGAGACAAATAGCTGATGAAAACAATATAAAAATCAATATTGGAGGATTAGATGCCTTACCTATTTTTAATTTTGATCAAAAAAATTTGGAGTATAAAACTTTAATAATTCAAGAAATGTTAAAAAAAAATTATTTAGTTTCGAATGTTATATTTTTATCGATTCTGCACAAAAAAAATATATTAGATCAGTACATTGATAATCTTAACAAAGTATTTAAGCTAATTAAAAGATGCCAAGATGGAGAAAAAATAAGTAAATTTCTAAAACATAAAGTATGCTTTTCTCCATTTGATAGACTTAATTAAGAATGAACCTGAAAAAAATTATAAAAAAAAAAACATTTATTATTGCAGAAATAGGATCTAACTTTGATCAAAGTTTAATAAAAGCGAAAAAGTTAATTGATGTGGCTAAATTATGTGGCGCTGATGCAGTTAAATTTCAGCTTTTTGATGCTGAAAAACTTTATCCTAAAAAAACAAAAAACTACAAAATTTTTAAATCTATCGAACTTAAAAAATCATGGGTAAAAGATCTTAAAAAATATTCTGACAAAAAAAAAATAATTTTTTTTGCATCCTCTTTTGATAAATCTTCCACAAAATATTTAATTAAATCAAAAGTAAAATTAATTAAAATTGCATCCTCAGAAATTACAAAAATTCATGATCTGTGTTTTGCTGCATCTTTTAAAGTTCCATTAATTATTTCTACTGGAATGGCAGACTTATCAGATATCTCAGAGGCCATAAATGCTTGCAAAATGGTTGGAAATAAAGAGATTTATTTACTTCACACTTGTTCTCTTTATCCTACAAAATCTGAGGACGTAAGAATTTTAAATTTAAGAAAACTCTCAGATATCTTTAATATTCCAGTGGGGTTCTCTGATCATACAATTGGTAATACTGCGGCCATTTCTGCCGTAGCACTTGGTGCTAAAATTATAGAAAAACACATTACTCTTGATAAGAAATCAAATGGGCCAGATCATTTTTATGCAGCAGAACCTGAAGAGTTTAAAGAATATATAAAAAAAATTAGAGAAACTGAAGCAATGATTAATACACCAGACATCACAATAAATGAAAAAGTTAAAAAAAACGCAAGGAGAAAAAGTATCTTTATTTCAAGAAGTTCGAAAATAAATTCAACAATTTCTCCTAAAAACATCAAAGTTTTTTTCAATGATGCTAGAGGAATCAGCAAAAGGTATTTTGAATATTTAATTGGATTTAAATTTAAAAAAAATGTTAAAAAGAACAATCCTTTAAAATGGTCAGACATCAATTTTAAAAAATGAATTATAAAAATTTTAAATGGCAGAAGTTAGGGCGAATATGTAGACCTCTAAAAAATTCATTTTGGACTAAAAGTTATTGTATGCTTCCAACACCATTAAAATTAAGTTTTGATAAATTTCGTATTTTCTATTCTAGTCGAAATATAAAGAATCAATCTTATATTTCTTTTACAGATATTGAAATCAAAGATAAAATTAGAGTTATTGGTCATGCAAAAAGACCTGTACTTTCACCTGGTGAATTAGGATGTTTTGATGATAATGGTGTTACTCCATCATCAGTAGTAAGACATAAAAATAAAATTTATATGTATTATGTCGGTTGGAAACCAAGATCAACGACAAGATATTCATTAATGGGAGGTATTGCAATCTCAAATAACAATGGCTTATCTTTTAAAAGATATTCTCGAGCATCAATGTTTAAAAACTCTGAGAGAGAACCATTTCAAATAATGACAGCACCTTATGTTTTTAAACAGAAAAATAATTGGATGGTTTGGTATGTGTCATGTGAAAAATGGAAAAATGCGGACTACCCGAAATATAATATTAAATTTGGAAATTCAAAAGATGGATTAAAATGGATCCAAACTGGAAAAATTTCAATAAATCTCAAAAAAAATGAACGAGCTGTTGCAAGACCAACAGTTATATTTAAGGATAAAAAATTTCATATGTGGTATTGTAAAGAAAATAAAGTTGGTACTTATAGTTTAGGTTATGGAGTAAGCAAAAATGGTATTAATTGGAAAAGATTTGATAATAAAGTAAATATATATAAATCGAAAAGCGGTTGGGATTCTAAAATAATTACTTACCCAAGTGTAATTAACCATAATAATAAGTATTATATGTTTTTTAATGGAAATGATTATGGAAAGAATGGATTTGGGGTAGCTGTCTCACAAAATAATTAATGTTATTCAATGATAATTGGAATTTCTCAGCCGACTTTTTTACCCTATTGTGGCTACATTTCATTAATAGATTTTGTTGATGAAATAATATTTTTAGATGATGTTCAATTTGACAAAAGATCGTGGCAACAAAGAAATCGAATTAGGACCAAAAAAGGAGCACATATGATTACTGTGCCAGTAATATCCAAAAATCTTTATCATCAAAAAATAAAAGATGTAAAAATAAACAATAGTTTGAACTTTCAAAAAAAAATTGTTAATTCAATTTCTCAAAATTATTCAAAATCAGCTTACTTTAACAAATATTCAGAAGGTCTATTTTCAATTTTGAAAAATGGTCACAATAAACTTTTAGATCTAAATTTAGATTTGTTAAGATTTATTTGCAAAAGTATTAATATAAATTTTAAGTACTCCTTTTCTTCTGAACTTAATCTTTCAAGTTCAAAAAGTGATTTAATACTTGATATATGTGAAAAAAAAGGGGCAAAAACCTATGTTTCAACTCTAGGATCAAAGTCTTACCTAAATCTTAAGGAATTCGAAAAAAAAAATATAAAAGTAAATTTTTTTGAATTTTTGGATAAAAATTACAGTCAATTATATGACAATTTTTTAGAAAATTTGTCTATTATTGATCTTTTATTTAACGAGGGACCTAACACAAAAAAAATATTGAGAAAAAATTTTAAAATTATTTAAAAAATATGACAAAAAGATTATTAATTCTACCAGCGCGATCTGGATCAAAAAGAATTAAGAATAAAAATATAAAATTATTTAAGAAAAAACCAATAATTTTATATTCATTACTTGAAGCTAAAAAGAGTAAATTATTTTCTAAAATACATGTTTCTACTGACTCCAAAAAGATAAAAAAAATAGTAGAAAAAAATGGTTTCAATATTGATTTCTTAAGACCAAAAAAACTTGCTACAGATAAAACTTCAACAGTTGATGTTTTAAATTTTGTTGTAAAAGAATATGGCAAACAAAAATTTAATTTTGATGAAATTTGGTCCCTAGCTCCATGCTCACCTTTAATCAAATCATTAGATTTAAAAAAAGCATCAAAAATATTAAAAAGGAATAAAAATAAGATTATAATCTCTATAACTAAATATCCTGCACCTATAGAATGGGCTTTCAAAAAAAAAAACAAACAAACTTATTCCTTTAAGAAAAAACTTTTATAAAAAAAGGTCTCAAGATTTAGAAACAAAATATCATGATAGTGGAAATTTTGTTGGCATCCCAAAAAAATTCTTTGATAAAAGAAAAATAAATTTTGATCAAAACTATATTGGATATGAGATACCTAGATCTAGATCAGTGGACATTGATACAATTGAAGATTTTAAATTTGCTGAATTATTATATGGATAAAAGAAAAATCGTAATAGGTACTGCAAATTTTTCTATGAAGTACGGTTTAATAAACAATTTTACAAAACTTAATCGATCTGAAATTAAAAGAATAATTAAGAAAGCCGAAAAAAAAAAATTAAATTTTTTTGATACGGCAAAAGATTATGGTGAGTCAGAAAAAATTATTGGTCAAGAGATTAAAAAGAAATGGAATATAATTACAAAAATTCCAAAAATAAATTTAAATAAAGAAAACGATATCAAACGAAAAATATATTTTTTAGTTAATGACTCTGTTAGAAAACTGAAGGTGAAAAAATTATACGCAGTTTTACTACACGATGAAGATCAACTTTTAAAAAAAAATCAAAATGTAATTTTTAAAACTTTACTTGATTTAAAAAAAAGAGGAATTATTAAAAAGATAGGTGTTTCTTTTTACACACCAAAAAAGCTTTTAAAAGTAATCTCGCTTTTTAAATTAGATATTGTTCAAGTTCCAATAAATTATATAAATCAAAGTTTTCTTAATAAAAAATTAATAAATAAATTAAGAAAGAAAAAAATAGAAATTCATGCAAGATCAATTTTTTTACAGGGTTTATTGCTTACAGAAAAAACAAAATTAAAAAAATTTAAAAAATTTATTAAATACCTAGATCTGTGGCATAAAAAAGAAAAAATTAGTAGACTTGAAAGTTGCATTAACTTTGTTTTAAGTCAGAAGTATATCGATAAGTATGTGTTTGGTTTTCAAAACTTAAAACAAATGAATGAAATTTTGAAAACAAAAAAAATTAATATTACCAATTTTCCTAAATATAGTGATAATTTTATAAAAGATCCGAGAAAATGGATTGATTAAGTTTAGAATTATCTTTAATAGATATATTAAATTAGAAATTGATAATACATAAATTATTATAAAGATGTTTAACAATAAAACGATTTTAATCACAGGTGGAACGGGAAGTTTTGGAAAAGCATTTGTAAGTAAATTATTTCAAAAATTTAAAAAGATAAAAAAAGTAATTATTTTCAGTAGAGATGAATACAAGCAATATGAGTTAAAAAAA
>MDSZ01056914.1_pt1 | contig 13023 bp, 10 predicted proteins | sample 811201 | NCBI WGS metagenome assembly MDSZ01 (sample SAMN05326647, study PRJNA326480) | marine metagenome | isolation source: seawater | place: Indian Ocean: North | collected 2010
GAGGCTTGGATCTGTATTTTCTGTTCCTTGCCAGTTCCTTTATCTTTTGCAGAAACATTCACAATACCATTTGCATCAATGTCAAAAGCAACTTCTATTTGAGGAACACCTCTTGGAGCAGGAGCTATTCCTACTAATTCAAAATTACCCAAAATTTTATTGTCAGCTGCCATTTCTCTTTCACCCTGAAGCACTCTGATTGATACTGCAGGTTGATTATCTTCTGCTGTTGAAAATACTTGGCTTTTTTTTGTTGGTATTGTTGTATTTTTTTCAATAAGTTTTGTTGATACACCACCTAAAGTTTCGATTCCTAAAGATAAAGGAGTAACATCTAATAATAGCACATCTTTAACATCACCCTGAAGAACTCCAGCCTGTATTGCTGCACCCATTGCTACAACTTCGTCAGGATTGACTGATTTGTTAGGTTCTTTTCCAAAAAAATTCTTAACTTCTTCCATAACTTTTGGCATTCTTGTCATTCCACCTACAAGCACAATTTCATCAATCTCACTTGCTGATAAACCCGCATCCTTGAGTGCTGTTTTACATGGTGGAATAGTTCTTGATATTAATTCTTCAACCAAAGCTTCTAATTTTGCTCTAGTCATTTTTAAATTAATATGTTTTGGTCCAGTTTTGTCAGCAGTTATAAATGGTAGGTTTATTTCAGTTTGAGCTGCTGAAGATAATTCAATTTTTGCTTTTTCAGCTGCTTCTTTTAATCTTTGAAGAGCTAATTTATCTGACTTAAGGTCAATTCCATTTTCTTTTTTAAACTCTGATAACAAGTATTCTACAACTGCATTATCGAAGTCTTCTCCACCTAAAAAAGTATCTCCGTTTGTAGACTTCACCTCAAATACACCGTCACCTAACTCTAGTATTGAAACATCAAAAGTTCCCCCGCCTAAATCATATACTGCTATTTTTTTGTTAGATTTTTTGTCTAAACCATAAGCCAATGAGGCTGCTGTTGGTTCATTAATTATTCTTAATACCTCTAGACCTGCAATTTTTCCGGCATCTTTAGTTGCTTGTCTTTGAGCATCATTGAAATATGCAGGAACTGTTATTACAGCTTGTTTGACCTCTGAGCCTAAATATTTTTCTGCTGTCTCTTTCATCTTTTGAAGTGTAAACGCGGAAATTTGTGAAGGTGAATATTTTTGTCCTTTTGCTTCTATCCAAGCATCTCCCTTATCAGAATTGACAATCTTAAAAGGTGCTGTTTCAATATCTTTCTTAACAGTTGGGTCTTCAAAGTTTCTACCAATCAATCTTTTTACAGCAAAGATTGTGTTTTCTGGATTTGTAACAGCTTGTCTTTTTGCAGGTTGTCCAATTAATTTTTCATCATTATCCGTAAAAGCAACTACAGAAGGAGTTGTTCTTGCACCTTCAGCATTTTCTAATACTTTAGCTTGTGTACCTTCCATTACTGCCACACACGAATTTGTTGTTCCTAAGTCTATACCTATTACTTTACTCATAATTTTATTACCTCTGCTTCATATAAGTGTTAATTTTACAACTACAACCTTCCATAAAAATTAATTTTCACCTTTTTTTTCCTTATTTTCCTCATCTTTTGAAATACTTTCATTATAATTTTGGCTCTTTTTTTTTGATACACCTACTAATGCAGGCCTAAGTAACCTATCTTTCATTATAAAGCCTTTTTGAATTTCTTGAATAATTGTACCAGGTTCTTTGTTATCGTCCTCGATCTCCATCATCGCTTGATGTTTATTTGGATCAAGCTTTTCATTAATAGATTTTATTGGTTCAATTTTATTTTTTTTCAATATGGATAACATATCAGAATTTATTATCTCAAAATGACTGATTACTTTTTTGAGTGCTTCGCTATTTTTTAAAGTTTCATCATTTTCTAATGTAATTTTTGATCTCTCTAGATTATCTATCAGACTCAATGCTTCCTTAGCAAAACCAAAACCACCATACTCAAAAGCATCTTCTTTTTCTTTTTCAAACCTTCTTCTTTGATTTTCCATTTCAGCAAAAGTTCTTGCTAATTTATCTTTTAAATTTTCAATCTCTTCTTCGGGAGTTAATTCCTTATTTTTACTCTCATCATTTGAAGCCTTAGCATCATCATTGGCTTGCTCATTTTTTTCTTTATCAGTGTTTTTATCTTTTAACTCTGTATCATCAATTTTTGTTTGATCTTTTTCCATTACATCCTATATGGTGAGGAAATCAAAAAATTCTAGATGTGAAAAAAAATTTTAAAGAAATAATTATTGGATCTAATAACATAGGAAAAATCAAAGAAATTAGAGAATTATTACCTAAAAAATATAAAATTTTTACTCCAAACGACTTTAATATTGCTAGCCCAAAAGAGACTGGGAGCACATTTTTAGAAAATTCTTTAATTAAAGCTAAATATTTTTCAAGGAAAACAAAAAAAATATGTTTAGCTGATGACTCTGGTTTAGAGATTGACTTGCTAGATAAAAAGCCTGGAATTCATTCTGCTCGATGGGGTGGAAAAAGTAATGATTTTAATCTTGCTATAAAAAAAGTTTTCAAAGAACTTCTAAAAAGAGATAAAGATTGGAAAAAAAAACAGATTAATGCAAGATTCATTTGTGCCTTAACATTGTATGGACTAAGAAAAAAACCTATTCAGTATGAGGGTATTATAGAAGGTAAAATTTCTAAAGCTAAAAAAGGCAAAAATGGTTTTGGTTATGATCCAATATTTATTCCAACAAATAAAAGGTTAACTTTTGGGCAGATGAACCCAAAAAAAAAATATAAAATGGATCATAGGTATATAGCATTTAACAAAATTAAAAAATTTTTTTAAATTCATTGTTTTCTATACTGTAAAAATTTAATTGATGGGTAATTATATTTTTTTCTATTTCAAAAATCCCAATTTTTCCTTTGAATTTATTTTTTTTATAAAAAATTTCTTTGGAATACTCAAAATTATTTTGATAAAGCAAGTAGTACACTAATCCAATTAAATCATAACTTAAAAATGAAAGTTGATTTGGTAATTTCTCATAAGCTGTTTGATAATCTATAATGAATTTTTCATAGTTTTCTTTGTTGATCGAGGGAAAATATATTGGTTGAAGAGATGATTCATTTAAGAGAGACTTATTAAACCATTGATTCAGAGTTATATATGTAATTCTATTTGAAGATATATCCGAATAAAGTAAAGAGGTAGTGACACTTTTTAAGCTCTCATCAAAATCTCCTATTATAACAGAGTCAAAGTTTATAAATCCAAGTGTATCTCTTTTCTTTAAATTTGCGATTCTCTTTTCTTTATTAACTATACTTGAGTTTTCTAAACGTTTTATTTCATCCTCCAAATTTTTTTTTCTTTGTGGGTATCTAGTAAATTTTCCAATTTGTTCAGTAAGAATTGTTGGGTCTTGATTATATAAAAATTTATCTTTTAATTTAATATTTGATTGCTTAATCGCAAACTCTAAATCGTTTCTATAATCAGTTTGAGGTATAAAAAAAACTGTATTTTCTAATTTTTTTTCAAGAATAAATTTTTTAATTGTATTTATTTGCGAAATTGCGTTAACACCTGCGCTAATAACATTTTTTGGATTATTTTTAATTTTATTTGTAAATGAAATAAATGTTACATCTTTTAAATCGTCAAGATATCTGACGCTTTCATTAAATACTGGACCAATTATTATTTTTACACCTTGGTTATAAAGTTCTTTTGATACTTTCAGAGCGTTTATTGGATTAGATTTTGTATCTTTAGGAATTACTAAAATATTTTCATCATCAATTTTATTTATTGCTAATCTTATCGATTTAAGAATTGAGTTTCCTATTTCTTCATATTCTCCTGATAAAGGAACTATCAGGCCTATTTTTATAAACTCCGATGCTCTAAGATTTTGATGATTGATAAAAATTATTGCAAAAATCAAAAAAAATTTAATTAAGGTTTTCATTTTAGTTTTTAATAATATATTCTCAGCTCAACTCTTAAAAGCTAAATGATTAGTAAGCTAAAACCTGGGCTACATTGTGTTGCTACACCAATTGGTAATCTTGAAGATATATCAATACGATGTATTGAAACTCTCAAAAATTCAGATTTAATACTATGTGAAGACACTAGAGTATCAAAAAAATTGCTTGATAAATATCAAATAAATAAGAAGTTAATTTCAAATCATAAATTTAATGAGAAAAAAAATTTAGAAAAAATTTTAGATTTTTTAAAACAAAAAAAAACTGTATCAATTATATCTGATGCTGGAACCCCAGCTATTTCAGACCCCGGAAGAATTCTAATAAATGAGTGTATTAAAAATAATATTAATATTTATCCCATACCAGGTCCATCAGCTGTTACCTCAGCAGTTTCTATAAGTGGTTTTTCAGACAAGTACATTTTTTGTGGTTTTTTACCAGAAAAAACAGGAGAAGTTTCAAAGCTTTTTGATCAATTAGCAAAAACTAAATTTACGATAGTTTTTTTTATATCTCCAAAAAAAGTAAAAAGGGTTTATAAACTTTTTGAAAAATATTTTACTGATAGAGATATTGTTATTTGCAGAGAAATTTCAAAAATTCATGAGGAATACATTAGATCAAATGTTAAAAACCTTCAAAATATTTCATTTTTGGCAAAAGGAGAGTGCACTGTAGTTATTTCTGAGGGAATGCAAGAAAAAAAGTTAACAGATCTTGAAGAATCTGTTAAAAAAAAAATTGATAAATTAATTTCTAAAATGACTATTAAAAATATCGTTTCAAAGTTTAGTCTAGAAAATGGGATATCCAAGAAGTTAATTTATAATTATTGTCTGAGTAAAAAAAATGAAAAATAAAAATTTACTATTTTTATTCGTACTATTACTAGTGACTAGTTGTGTTGGTTATTCTTCAACTGGAGTGCTGGGTACAGGTGTATCAATTGCTATGGATCCCAGAACTGTTGGAACACAAATAGATGATTCAATCATGCAAAAAAATTTAAGAGCTAAAATAATAGCAATGAATACTGATTACATTTTGTCAGTTAAATCTAAAGTTTTAGATGGCAGAATTTTTTTGACTGGAAAAGTTCATAATGTAGAAGACAAACTTAAAGTAACTAAACTAGCATGGGAAATTAAAGGAGCTAGATCTGTAAAAAATGATCTTAAAATAAAAGAAAAATTTAATTTTACACAATCGGCTAAAGATTTGTTGATAACATCTCAACTTAGAGCAGCTATGATTTCAAGTAAAACTATAAAATCAGCAAATTACAATATTGATACTTACAAAAAGAAAATTTACATATATGGAATAGCTGAAAATGATGAGGAAAGAACAGAAGTTATAAATGAGGCAAAACAAATTCTGGATGTGGAAGATGTTATTGCTAGTATTTTTTTAATTGAAGATCTTAGAGTAGTAAAAAATTAATTTGGTTTTTTATAATTAATTACCCCAGCCGAATATGCTGCAACTGACGCAAGATTTAAAATATCTGAGGTTGATGATCTTAAAGGTGCAATCTCTATCGGCTGCCCCAGGCCAATCAGTAAAGGACCAATGACTTTTGCACCACCTAATGTTTTCATAATTTTATATGAAATAGCTGCACTATGTTGACCAGGCATGATCAGCACGTTTGCATTTCCTACTATTTCTGAAAAGGGATAAAGATCAGTATATTCTTCACTTAGAGCTACATCTGGCTGCATATCTCCATCAAATTTAAAATTAACTTTTTTATCTTTAAGAATATCGACCGCATCTCTAATATGTTTAGTTCTACTAGTCAGAGGTTGACCGAATGTCGAATGAGATAAAAAAGCCACTTTAGGTTCAAAACCAAATAACCTTGCAACCCTTGATGCAGAAATAGCAATTTCCGCTAATTGTTTTGAAGTTGGATATTCATGGACACTTGTATCACCTATGAATACAGTTTTACCTTTACTAACTACCATATTTAATCCAAACATTATTTCACCAGGTCTTGGATCAATTACTTTATTAATTTTTTCAAATGATTGGGCATATCGTCTAGTATTACCTGTCACCATTGCATCCGCATCTCCGCAAGCGACCATACAAGAACCCCAAATCACTCTATCATTCCTTATCATTCTATCACAGTCACGCTCTAGCAGTCCCTGTTCTCTTTGAAGTTTTTTAAATAAATACCTCACATATTTTTCTCTTTTAGTTTTATCAGTCGAATTTATAATCTCTATGTTGAAGTTTTCACTATAACCTATTTCTTTTAACCTTTCTTTTACAACCTTCTCTTTTGCAACAATTATTGGTATCCCCAAATTACTATTTTGAAATGCAATTGCAGCTTTAAGTGTATTTTCGTCTTCACCATCAGCAAAAACCACTCTTTTTTTAGTTTTTCTGATTTGTGAATTTATACCTTGTAAAATTGTTACTGAGGGATCTAATCTCTGTTTCAACTGGTCAGAATAGATATCAAAATTATCTATTTTTTTTCTTGCAACACCACTTTTAATAGCAGCTTTTGCAACGGCTACGGGGATGACACTTATTAATCTAGGATCAAATGTAGAAGGTATGATATATTCTTTACCGTAACTTGGTCTTTCCCCACCCATTGCTGCAGCAACTTCGTCAGGAACTCTCTCTCTAGCCAGACTTGCAATAGCATTAGCAGCTGCAATTTTCATGTCTTCATTAATTGTTTTTGCCCTGACATCCAAAGCACCTCGAAATATGTAAGGAAATCCTATTAAGTTATTTACTTGGTTTGGATAATCTGATCTTCCAGTAGCAATTATTGCATCATTTCTAACTTCTTCTATTTCTTCAGGAGTAATTTCTGGATCAGGATTTGCACAAGCAAAGATAATTGGCTTTTTACCCATTTTTTTAACCATATCTTTTTTTAAAGCTCCAGCTGCTGACAAACCTAGAAAGACATCAGCACCATTTATCGCTTCTTCAAGAGTTCGTTTTTCTGTTTTAATCGCGTGAGCAGATTTCCATTGATTTAAATCTTTTCTATTTTGATGAATAACACCCTTACTGTCTATCATTGTTATATTTTTTTGGGGAACACCAAGGGTTTTAAATAAATTTGTACAAGCCATGGCTGAAGCACCAGCACCATTAACAACTAACTTAATTTTTTTTATATCTTTTTTAGCAATATGAATTGCATTTATTAAAGCGGCAGATGTTATAATAGCGGTTCCATGCTGATCATCATGAAACACTGGAATATCTAGAATTTCTTTTAACTTGTCCTCAATAATAAAACAATCTGGAGCTGCTATATCTTCTAGATTGATTCCCCCAAAACTTTTTGCAAAGTTTTTAATTGAGGTAATTATTTCTTTTGTATCAGTGGACTCTATTTCTAAGTCGATAGAGTCAATGTCAGCAAATCTTTTGAACAATACTGCCTTTCCTTCCATAACTGGCTTTGATGCAAGAGAGCCCAAATTTCCTAAACCTAAAATAGCTGAACCATTACTTATTACTGCTACCAAATTTCCTTTTGTTGTATAATCGTAAGCTAATTCTGGATTTTTCGCTATAGCTTTTACTGGAGCTGCAACTCCTGGAGAGTAAGCTAAGGCCAAATCTCTTTTTGTTGTCATTGGTTTTGAAGAATTAATCTCAATTTTTCCAGATTTACCAATTAAGTGAAAATCAAGAGCTTCTTTGTCTGAATAATGTTTTACTTTACTTTTTTTCATTTTGATTAATTAGATATACAAATAGAGCTAAATTAAGACTAATATGATTTATGAATTTAATTAAGTCAACAGGCACATTCAGTATATTCGTAATCTTAAGCAGAATTTTAGGTTATATCAGAGATTTTTTTATAGCAATTTATTTAGGATCTGGACCAATTGCTGACGCATTTTTTGTAGCATTTAGAATACCAAATACATTTAGACGTTTATTCTCTGAGGGTACATTTAATGCTGCTTTTGTTCCGTCTTACTCATCAGCAGTTCTAAGCAGAAAACAAACAGCAAAAAAATTTGCTAATACAGTTTTTAATTTATTATTGTTGGGATTGCTTATTACCACAATAGTAATTGAAATATTTATGCCTGGGTTCATCAAGATAATTGCCCCAGGTTTTTCTGAAAGTGATTATAAAACAGAGCTTGCAATTAATCTAACAAGAATAACATTCCCTTTTTTATTTTTTATAAGTTTAGCTTCTTTTTTTTCTGCAATATTAAATTCATATAACAAATTTGCTGTTGCCGCAGCTGCCCCAATAGTTCTAAACATTTTACTCATAGCCTGTTTATTATATGCAGATTACTTAGAAGATAGTCTTGTTTATTACCTATCTTATGCGGTAACAATAGCAGGTATAATTCAATTTGTTATTTTACTATTTTTTGTAAAAAAATATTTTTTTCCACAAATAGAATTTAACTTTAAAATTGATAATAGAGTAAAATTATTTTTTAAGAAACTCCTTCCCAGTATTTTTTCCTCTGGAGTAACTCAGATTAATATCTTAATTGGAACTATTATAGCATCATTTCAAGCAAGTGCAGTTTCATACTTGTATTATGCAGATAGAATATATCAAATAAATCTCGCCATAGCAGGCATAGCTATTGGTACTGTAATTTTACCAAACCTAAGTAGATACATACAAAGTAGTAACAAAACGAAGATTGATAATTTACAAAATAAAGCATTAGAGTTAAGTTTATTTTTAAGCTTACCGGCATCTCTAGCTTTAATTGTTGGATCAGAGCAAATAACTTCATCTTTATTTGGTTATGGTTCTTTTGATGAAATAAGTGTTAGTAATTCAGCAAAAGCATTATTTTATTTCTCATTTGGTTTACCTGCATTTTCATTTATAAAAATTTTTTCTAGTTTTTTATTTGCAAGAAATGATACATCAACTCCATTTAAAATTTCTGTCATTTCTGTTTTAATAAATATTTTGATATCAGTTTTATTTTTTAATAAAATTGGTTTTATTATAATCCCAATTGCTACAACTATTTCATCATGGATTAATGGCTTAATGTTAATGATTGTGGTAATTAATAAAAAGTATTTTAAATTTAATTACAGTTTTTGGAATAAAATATTTAGAATTTTTGTATCTAATATTTTTATAATTTTAATTTTTTATTTTATTCTTAACAATTTTGATTATTTATTTATTTATGAAAATAATTTCAAATTTTTGAATGTTATTTTGTTAGTATTATTTACTTTTTTTCTATATATCGCAATATCAATGTTTACAAAAGCCTTTAAAATTGAAGATATTAAATTAAAGTACTAATCAATGCCAAAAAAAATTTTTTCAGGAGTTCAGCCAACCGGCAATTTGCATCTAGGAAATTATATAGGAGCTATTAAGAATTTTGTTAGTTTGCAAAATGAAAAAGATAATAACTGCATTTTTTGTGTTGTTGACCTTCATGCTATAACTGTGAAACAAAACCCAATTGAGTTAAAAAATAATATAAGAGAAACAGCAGCAACTTTTATAGCTAGCGGAATTGACCCTAATAAAAGTGTAATATTTAATCAATCTTTGGTACCGGCTCATTCTGAGGGCTCATGGATTTTGAGTTGTACTGCTAGGATGGGTTGGCTTAATAGGATGACTCAATTTAAGGAAAAAGCCGGCAAAGATAAAGAAAAAGCTAGCGTTGGACTTTACATATATCCAATATTGATGGCGGCAGACATATTGCTTTATGATGCCACACATGTGCCGGTTGGTGAAGATCAAAAACAACATTTAGAGCTTTGCAGAGATATAGCACAAAAATTTAATAATGATTTTAACTGTCCAGATCTTTTAGTTCCACCAGAACCATTAATTCAAAAGCAGTTCTCAAGAATAATGAGTTTAAAAGATGGAACAAAAAAGATGAGTAAATCAGACCCTTCAGATTTAAGCAGGATAAATTTAACAGACACAAAAGATGAGATTTCAAATAAAATTAAGAAAGCAAAAACGGATACTCATCCTATAACGGCAGATATTAAAGATCTAAATGATAGGCCTGAAGCAGTAAATCTTTTAGGCATTTATTCCAGTATTAGTAATCAAAATATTGAAGACTCGCTTAAAGAATTTGAAGGTAAAAATTTTTCAGAATTCAAAAATAAATTATCTGAAAAAATTATAGATAAAATATCACCAATTTCAGATGAGATAAAAAGACTACTATCAGAAACTAATCATTTAGACCAAATTCTTTTAGATGGAGCGAATAAAGCTGAGGAAATGGCAGGGCATAAAATTAAGAAAATCAAGAAAATATTAGGTTTTTAATAATGTTTAAATTTTGTAAAATATAATTATATATGACTTATGTTCGTACAAACTGAAAACACACCCAACCCCAACTCTTTGAAATTTTTACCTGGGAGAAAAGTTTCAAATGATGGTCCTCATGAGTTTTTAAATAAAGATGATGTAAAAAATAGTTTAATAAGAAATTTATTATCTATCAATGGAATAATCGGTGTTTTTATTGGTGCTGATTTCCTAACTGCAAATAAAAAGGATGAAACTAGTTGGGACGATCTTAAGCACATAGTTATTTCTTATATAAATGAATACTATGCTGAAGGTAATAATGTTGTAATCGATAAAAATGACAATGAAAATTCATCTCAAAATTTAACCGACATAGAAAAAAAGATAATTCATATTTTGGAGACAAAAATTAGACCTGCTGTTGCAAGGGATGGGGGTGATATTAAGTTTAAGGAATTTAAAGATGGAAAAGTTAAAGTTGAACTCCAGGGTAGTTGCTCTGGATGCCCATCTTCAACTCTTACTCTAAAACAAGGTGTTCAAAACCTACTAACACACTATATTCCTGAAGTTAAAGAGGTTTTAGCAGTATAAATTTTACCTAAAATAAGTATAAGAGATTTAGGGATATATGAAAAAATTTTGGATTAAAAAAAATTCTTTTTCAGATAACTTCACTAAAACTGTTGGAGTGAGTATTGTAGTAATTCTTACTTTTTCTTTATTACCTCCCACTACTAATGTTATTAGCAAGTATTTCAAATACAATAATACTACTTTTAGTAACGCAGGTATAAATTTTGATAATGTAGCATTAGAGAGTAGTTTAAAAGAGTTTAGAAAAACTGAAAAATTAGTTGAGGATACTTCTCAAAAATTTGCGGATATTACCATTACGGATAATAGTAAAGAAATTCAGAACGCACCAAGATTTAATGTTTTGCAAATTACAAATGTTTTTAAACAAACAAAATATAGCCTTAATCAAGTAAGAAAGACTAAACTTGTAAATCCAGGAAATTCTATTTCTAGATTACCCGGTGAGATGAAGAATTTTAAAAGTGTTTCCAAGAAGAAAGAATTTTTTATACAAATTGTTTTACCGTTAATTTTAGAGGAAAATACAAGTATCAAAATAGATAGGATAAAATTATTTTCTATTCTAAATAAAAAATATAACACAAAAAGAGATAAAGAGTGGTTAATTAAAAAATTAGATCAGTATGGTGTAAAAAATAATGATTTATCTACTTTAAAAATCAGAATGGATGAGGTTCCTGTATCATTAGCAATAGCGCAGGCCGCAAAAGAGACTGGTTGGGGAACTTCTCGGTTTGCACAAGAAGGTAATGCTTTGTTTGGTCAATGGACTTGGACGGGCGATGGAATAAAACCTTCTGAAGCAGAAAAAGATAGTAAACATAAAGTTGCAAAATTTAATATATTGCAGTCTTCCGTTAGAGCATATTTGAGAAATTTAAATACTCATGCAAGTTATGTGGAATTTAGAAAAGAAAGAGCTATTCAAAGAGATAATGATCAAGATTTAAATAGTTATTTACTAGTTGAATTTTTGGATAAATATGCAGAAACAGGAAAAGAGTACGTCAAAATAATTAAAAAAATTATCGAACAAAATTCGTTGACTGACTTTGATGATGTCAAAATTTTACCAACTAGTTTGAAACTGAAGAAATTAATTTAATTTTCTAGAAAATTGAATTCCAAAAAATCTCCATCCTTCTTTGTCATTTAAACTGCAATTTATTCTACCTCTTCTAAAATTAAACTTTTCAACAAAATTAACTTTCAAAATATTATACTCCAATTTAATATCAGAAGATCTCCATTTATCACCTTCATTGGAATAACAAGTAATGTTTTTTAAATTTTTTTGATCCATAAAGAATTCCACAATTAATTCTGGTGGATTATTTGACTCTTTAATAAGTTTGTCTTTAGGAATTACATTTTTATATTGCAAAGGAAGATAATTTATAATGCTTTGGAAACGTTTTAAATCACCATATTTTTCATTAATAGGGAATCTTGGTAACTCAAACCGATTTTTATTCAAATCTATAACACCTGAGTGTTGCCCAAAAGCAAATTCAAATTTACTGGAAATGTATTTTTCATGTTCCAGACTATATTCACCAAAAGGATATGAAAAAAAAATAGGATTATATCCAAGTTCCTGTTTAAATATTTCAATAGATGTATCTATATCATTTTTAAAATTATCAAAAGAAAACTCAATAAGGTATTTATGGGTATGCGAATGATTTCCTATATGAGCAAATTCTTCTTTGTCAATTTCTTTAATTTGTTCCCAGTTCATATACCCTTTTTTTCCTACTGCTTCAGTCGAGATAAATAAAATAAATGGTATTTTGTTCTCTTTTAAATATGGCCATGCATTTTCATAGAAAGATGTGAAACCATCATCTATGGTTATAAGAATTTTTTTCTGTTTTTTTGGAATATCAAAATCACTAATTAAATTATTTGGATTAAAAAATTGAAATTTATTAGTTTGGATTAATTCTAAATGCTTTTTAAATATATCTATATTTATATTTGTAGAGGGATATTTATTTTCATTAAATCTATGATACATTATTCCAACAATTCCCATCTCTTTTTCGTAGTATTTTTTGTTTACAGTTTCTGCATAAGCATTTAAAAAAAATAAATATATTATGAAAAATTTAATAATAGAC
>MDSZ01250457.1_pt1 | contig 13022 bp, 12 predicted proteins | sample 811201 | NCBI WGS metagenome assembly MDSZ01 (sample SAMN05326647, study PRJNA326480) | marine metagenome | isolation source: seawater | place: Indian Ocean: North | collected 2010
ACTATAGCTATACTCTTATTAATTCTTTTCGGGATAAAATTATCTAACGAAATCAAAAACCAAAATATTTTTTTTTTATTAGTACCTATATTAAAATAATTGTCGTAAAAATTTCCGTTTTTATCAAAATTTAAACTCGAGGCATAAGAGACAATAATAGTTGATTTGTTATTTGTTAAAAAATTTTTTTCATGGTGAAGGTCTAAGTCAAAATCTCTTGAAATTGATAAAACATTTTTAATTGAAAAAAAATATTTTTTAAACTCACTTTTTTTAATTATATCAAGAACTTTGTATCTACCTGGAGAATTAGCCCATATTGTAAAAAAACATAAAGGACTTAAACAAATATCGATATTATCCTTTTCTTGTTTTTTTAAAAAACTTTTACAAGAATTAATTAACTCTAGTTGAAATTTAGATATTTCTTTCATTTAATTTTCCAATAATGTTAATAATCTTTTTACTCTGTAGTTTTGAGCCCAGGCTAAATCTTGCATAACTCTCTAAACCTTTAACCCCTGGACCTTTTCTAAATAAAATACCTTTTTTTTTAAAAAAAAATTCTTTTTTCTTTATATTTTTACCTAATTCGATATGAAAAAAATTTGCATGCGTGTCAATAAAATTTATTCCCATTTTTGTCAGTTGCGACTTAAGAAAGTTTTTTGAGTTGTTGATTTCAGAAATATGTTTTCTTACAATTTCATAATTTTCTAATAAATATTTAATTGCTACACATGAAAAATTATTAATTTCATACATAGGTCTAAATTTGTTTAATAGCTTAGAAATTTTAGTTCCTGATATTGCGTAACCAGCCCTTAAACCAGCAATACCGAATGATTTTGAAAAAGTTCTTGTTATTACAAGATTTTCATACTTTTTTAAATAACTTACATAACTTTTTTTGTAGAAACCTTCATATGCCTCATCTATGACAATTGGGACTCTATATTTTTTTGATTTATTTAAAATTTTTTTCATTTGTTTTGTCTCTATTATTGTACCTGTTGGGCTGTTTGGATTCGCAATAATTATTAAAGATATTTTTTTTGATATAGATTTTAAAAGTTTGTCATAATTTAATTCTAGTTTTTTATTGTATTTAATTTCTATTTTTTTCAAATTATATAAATCACAATATACGTTGACCATACCAAAAGTTGGTTGAAGAATTATGACTTTATCTCGAGGCATAGTAAATAGCTCAAAACAAGATTTTAGTGATAAATCTGATCCATTAGAAAGATAAATCATATTCTCTGACACTTTGTTTTTTTTTGCAATAATTTTTTTTATTTCGGAAACGTTTGGATAAGAAGTTAAATTAAACGTGTTAACTTTTTTTTTTAGATAAACTAAAAAACTTTTTTCAAATTCGATTACTCTCTCGTTTTTATCTAATCTTAGAAATTTTGATCGATCTAAAGTATCGTGTGGAAAACGATTAACTTTATTTAACCATATTTTTTTCATTTATCTTAAGCCATTCTTTTGCGTGTTTTTTTCCAATAAGTTCACCAGAAACATCACACTTATTGCAAGGTTGAAAATTTCTATCTGCATTTAATAATTTATTTCTAGCAAATCTATATTTCTTATCTAGCCAAATATCTAAAATTTTTTTTTCTTTAACATTTCCTATAACATATTTTTTCGCCCAATCATGTGAACACATCTGAACATCGCCATTATAGTCAATAAAAAAAGTGTAAGCAGGATAATTACATATAGCATTTAGAGATTTTTTTAATGCAGGTATTTTATATTCTGCATTTGTCAAGGTTCCACTTCTGTTACTTATATTTAAACCAAAATTTTTTTCTTCGGGCATATACCTATTCCTAATAACATATTGGTCTTTTCTTAAATTTGCTTTTTCACACAATTTATGAAAATTTTCCTCTTCTTTTGGACCATCGTATACGCTTATTAACAAAGTAGATAAACCTGATTTAAAGAGTTTTTTTAATCTTTCTAAATTTAAAACATCTCCATTAGTAATTATTTCAATTTGTGCATTTGGTAAAAATTTTCTTGCTTCTGAAATACTAGAATAAATTTTTTTATCTAATAAAGGCTCCACATATCCAGAATATATTATCATTCCTTTATAATTCAATTCTGCAAGCTCAGAGAATATTTTAGTATGTAGATCAGTTGCAATAAACTCGTTTATATCTAAGTAATCTGGATCACTTCTTGGACAAAAAGAACACTTTCGATTACACATGCCGGAATTACTTATCTCTACTACAGACATTAAAGGTATCTTGCTACCTTCAATTAATTGAAGGCTATCTTCAGTAATCTTATTTTTTCTAGGTATATTCTTATCAATTAATAAATTTTCTTGCATTATTATATGGTTGGTTATAACGTTCAAATATTGAACAGTAAAGTATTATTTGTCTAATTATTACACAAATACGCTTATTAAATGGAGATTTTATAATGACTAAAATTAAATTAGCTTTTTTTAGTACATCAAGATCAGAATTAGGAAACATGTCTAATTTAATAAAATATTTAAAAAAAGATAAAAGATTTCATATTTACTTTTTTGCTGGTGGAACACATTTTTTAAAAGAATTTGGAAACACATTTAAAGAAATTAAAAAGAAAAAAATAAAGATCGATAGTACATTTAAATTTTTTTCTAATAAAAATAAGTTAAAAGATATATCTTACCAACTAGGAGAAGCCCAAGAAAAAATTAATAAAATTTTTTTAAATTTTAATTTCAAATATATGGTTTTATTTGGAGATAGATATGAATTACTACCTTTAATCAATAATTTAATTTTACACGAAAAAAAATTAATTCACTTTGGCGGTGGTGAAACAACTTTAGGAGCAATTGATCAAAAGGTTAGAAACATTATTACCAGCGCAGCAGATTTACATTTTACATCCTCAAATGAGTATAAAATTAATTTAATTAAAAAAGGTATTAAAAAAGAATATGTATATAATGCAGGGACATTTAGTAATTCAGCTATTAAAGATAACCAGAAAAATAATTTATTTCTTAAAAGATTTAAATTAGAAAAAAATTTTGTAATAATGACTTATCATCCAGAAACACTAATTTCTCTCAAAAAAAATTTATTAGTTTTGAAAAATATTTTTTTATTTTTAAATAAAAAAAAATTTAAAGTAATTATTACAGCGCCTAACAAAGAAATATACTCAGATAAAATATTATTAGAAATTAAAAAAAACTTAAAATTAAATGAAAATTTAATTTATTTTCCTTCTTTAGGAAATAATCTTTTTAAGTATTTGCTTAAAAAAAGTAAATTTATTATTGGTAACTCATCCGCATGTGTAATTCTTGCTCCTTTCTATAAAGTTCCTTCAATTAATGTAGGGAATAGACAAACCGGTAGATTAATGCACTCAAGTGTTATTAATACAAGCGGAATTGGAAAATCGTTAGAAAAAAGTTATGATATTTTAATGTCGTCCAAATATAAAAAAAATATTAAAAATCTTAAGTTTAAATTACAGAAAAAAAATCAATTGTCTTTTGTTAAAAATAAAATATTAAATTTTATAAAAAAAAATGAAAAATAAATATCCCTGGAATAAAAAATTATATATTATTGCAGAAGCTGGTGTAAACCACAACGGAAAGTATAATCTTGCAAAAAAAATGATTTTAAGTGCTAAAAAAGCTGGTGCTGATGCAGTTAAGTTTCAAACATGGGTGGAAGGCGAATTAACAGGTAAATTTACAAAAAAAATTGGATATGTCAAAAGAAATTTTAAAACAGATCTATCAAGATATAAAATATCTAATAAATTATCACTTTCCTTTAAAGAGTTTATAAAACTAAATAAGTTTTGCAAAAAAATTAAAATTGATTTTTTAACTACTCCCTGTGGAGAAAAAAGTCTAAAATTTATCACAGATAAATTAAAAGTGAAATATATTAAAATTGGTTCTTCAGAATTAAATAATTTGGATTTTTTAAAAAAAGTAAGTAAAAAAAAACGTCCGATTATTTTTTCTTCTGGAATGGGAACTCTTGAAGAAATTAAAAAAGCTTACAGAGTATGTAAAAAAAATAACAAGTATCCTATTATAGTTTTTCAGTGTACTTCCCAATATCCTTGTGATCCAAAGAATGTAAACTTAAATGTTATTTCAACTTTGCAAAAATTTTTTCCATTAGTTGGATTTTCAGATCATACAAAAGGTAAAGAGGCAGCTATAGGAGCAGTATCTTTAGGCGTTAATATTGTAGAAAAACACTTTACTTTAAATAAAAATTTTAATGGTCCTGATCACAAGGCATCTTTAAGTGTAAATGAACTTAAGGATTATATTTATTCGCTCAAATTAACTAAGCGAATGTTAGGCTCATATATAAAAAAACCAACTCAGGAAGAAAAAAACATAATGGAGCAAACTAGGAGAGGACTTGTAGCAAACCGAGATATTAAAAAAGGAAGTATTTTACGGTATTCAGATATTTCACTAAAAAGGCCAGCTAGTGGAATACAGCCTAATGAGCTCAAATACGCAGTAAACAAAAGAGTAATGATAAATCTTAAAAAAGACCAACCAATTAAAAAGAAGAATTTAAAATCATTATGAACTTAGTACGTGATCAGAAAAATTGGGATATAATTTTGGGAAAATTTAAAAAAGATGGAATAAGTGACTCTTACCATAATTTTGAATATCAAAACCTTTATAAATCAAAAAATTCAGAACCAATTCTTTTTGTACATGAGAAAAAAAATAAAATATTTATTTTACCATTTCTTAAAAATAAAATTTTAGATACAAATTATTATGATTTTGAGACTGCATATGGTTATGGTGGACCACTAACATCTTCATTTGACGTAAATTTCATTAAAGATTCTTGGGGGAAATTTAAGGAAATATTAAATAATGAAAAAATAATTGCAGGAATTATAAGATTTAACCCTATTCTTAACTCTGATGAAATTTTTGAAAATAAATTTATTAAAATAATCTACAAATGTAGCACGGTTGTAATGGAGTGTAATAAAACTTTAGATCATGCAAGAAGTAACTATTCAAAAGATATTAAAAATAGGCTTAAAAAAATTAATAAAGATAATATAAAAGTAAGTATTTCAAACGAAAGTAATTATTTAAACTCATTTAAAAAAATTTATATCGATAGAATGACTAAATTAAAAGCAGATCAAAGCTATTTTTTTACCCAAAATTATTTTGATAATTTTATAAATTTTAATAAAACAAATTGGAAAATATTATCTGTAATTTTCGAAAACAAATTTATTGGAGGAGCTATTTTATTATTTTCAAAAAATATTTGCAATGTTCATTTGTCCTCTAGTTTAGAAAAACATTTTAATCTTTCACCAAACATTATTATCAGAGATAAAGTAATAGAATATTGCTACTCAAACAAAATAAACTATATCCACTTCGGCGGTGGGAGAACCCATCTTAAAGATGATAGTCTTTTAACTTTTAAAATGAAATTTTGTAAAAATTTAAAAACATATTTTTTAGGAGGAATGATTATTAATGAAGAAATTTATAATAAATTTATCAAAGAAAAATCAAAAGAGGTTCCTGAAAAATATAAAAATTATTTTTTAAGATATAGATATTAATATGAGAAAACTTATTGGTGGAAATTATGGATTTAAGAGAACTTATCGAATAGGAAATAATTTCTTTATCAGAAATTCAGATAATCTTTTTCCCAGTGGAAGAAGTGCTTTTATAAGTCTTGTAGAATATTTGTTTAAAAAGAATAATTTAAGCAAGATAGAAATCCCTACCTTTTTATGTGAAAGTATTGCTCAATCTTTACATAGATATAACTTTGATTATTCATTTTACTCTATTAACAAAAAATTTGAATTAAAACCAAAATTAAAAAAAGACACTATTACTTTATTGGTAAATTTATTTGGTATGAATGATGAAAATATAAAGAAAATAGTTAAAAATAACTCTGGCCAAAGTTTTATTATAGATATGACTCATTCAATATTAAATAAAAACTTTTCATTGGAGAAAAAAGAAAATACAGAAATATTTTTTTCTTTAAGAAAGTTTTCACCAGTTATGGCTGGAATGTCTTCAATCAAGAATATGCAAAGTGTTTTAAATGCTCGTTATTTAAGATTGTTTAAAGATAATATTGAATTAAAAAAAAAAAGATATAAATATTTTAAATTAGAAAATAAGCCTATTGATATTTTTTTTGAAAATAAAATGATAAGACAATTTAGTAATCATGAGAAAAAACTTAAAAGAATTTTTCATACTAAAGTTCCAAAAATAATGCCAGTTTTATTGAATGGTATTAATTGGAATGAAGTTAGAAGGAAAAGGAAAAACAATTTTCTCTATTTAACTAAAAAAATAAAAAAGAAATTTAAAATAATAAATTTAGGTAACTTGAGAAAAAGCGTTACTCCTATGTTTTTAGTACTAGACCTTGGTAAACATAGAGATAACATAAAAAAATTTCTTTTTTCAAAAAGAATACTGACACCAGTTCATTGGCCAAAATCAAAATTTATAAATTACAGAAACTTTAAAGTTGAGAAAAAAATGACTGAAACTTTATTAAGTATACCTATTGATCAAAGATATAATTATACTCATATGGAACTCATATCGAAAAATTTATTAAAATATTAAAATGAAAAAAAATTTAAAAATAAGGGAAGATATTACAATTAAACAAACATTTACAAGGTTAAATAGTACAGGTCTGGGATGTTTGTTTGTAGAAGATAAGAAAGGTAAATTCTTAGGAACTATAACAGATGGTGACTGTAGAAGAGCACTCTTAAAAGGACAAAATCTAAATTCTAAAATTAAAAATATTTATAACAAAAAGCCCTTCAAACTTTTTCAAAACACTTTTGATAAGAACAATTTGAGAAATTTATTTATTAAAAATAAAATTGACCTTATTCCAATTTTAAATAAAAATAATAAAGTAAACAATTATATAACTTTTTCTGAGACTTTTAAAAAGAAACAAAAACAAAAAATTTATAAAAAGAATAAAAATTCGATAGTCATAATGGCTGGTGGTCAAGGAAAAAGGATGTTGCCATTTACAAGTATACTCCCAAAACCATTGTTACCTTTAAAGAAACAAACTGTCATAGAGAAAATAATATCAAATTTCATAGATCAAAAATTTACAAATTTTATTTTATCAGTTCATTATAAGTCGAAAATAATTAAATCTTTCTTTGAAGAATTAAAACCTAAATATAAAATTAGATTTATAGAAGAAAAAAAACCAATGGGAACTATCGGATCACTAAGCCTAATGAAAGGGAAATTATCTCAAGATTTTTTTGTTTGTAATTGTGATACTATTTGTAATCCAAATTTTAATGAGGTAATTAAATTTCATAAGAATAATAAAAATATTCTTACGATAATTGCTTCATCAAGAAAAATATCTATACCTTATGGTGTCTGTGAGTTAAGTGACACCGGAGAGTTTTTAAAGATAAATGAAAAACCAAATAAAGAATTTATAATTAATACCGGAATGTATTTGATAAATAAAAAGATATTTAAGTACATACCTAAAAGAAAAATTGATATTGATATTTTAATTAAAAATTTAAAAAACAATAATGAAAAAGTAGGAGTGTTCCCATCATTAGAAAACGAATGGTCTGATGTTGGAGTTTGGAAAAATTACGAACAATACATTAAAAGTATTTAATAATGCATAATTTTTTAGGTATCATAGCTGCAAGAAAGAAATCTATAAGGATTAAAAACAAAAATTTAGAAAAATTAGGAAAAAAAAAATTAATTGAGTACACTTTTTCTTCCGCTAAAAAATCAAAAAAATTAGACAAGATTTTTTTATCTACAGATGATACTAAAATTATAAAACTTGCAAAAAGGTACAATATCAAAGCTCCATTTCTCAGACCTAGCTCTATATCAACATCAAAAACAAAAATGGAAACAGTAGTTTTGCACTCGCTTAAATTTTATAAAAAAAAGTATAAGATTTTACCTAAAAATTTTGTAATCTTACAACCTACGTCTCCTTTTAGAACACAGAAAGACATTGATAATTCTATAAATAAATATAAAAAATTAAAATCTAAATCTTTGGTTTCGGTTAGTAAACCACTAAATCCTGTTGAAGAAATTTTTATTATTTCAAAAAGAAAACTTGGAAAAAACCTTAAAAAGTTCAAAAATAATAGCTTATTTTTAAATGGGTCTATTTACATAAGAAGCACAAAAGAATTTTTAAAACAAAGAATTTTAATAAGTAAAAATTCTAATTATTTTGTAACAAAAAAAATAAATTCTATAGATATAAACGATAAAATGGATTTAAGTTTCGCAAAGTCACTAATTAAATAGGTTTACTATGAAGATTGAAAATAAATTTCAAGTTTTGTTTAAAGGTAATGTATATGATTCTTTGAATAAATACATTTTTCAAAAAAAATTTTCAAAAATTGCCTTAATTTTAGATAAAAATTTAAAAAATTATGTATATTTTAAGAACGTTATAAATAAGATAAAAAAAAAACATAAAATTAAAAAAATATATTATTACTCAGAAATTGGTGAGCCATCATATCAATTTCTAGAAAAAGAAAAGAAAAACTTTAAATTTAAAAATAAAGCTAAATTTGATCTATTCATTTCTATTGGAGGAGGAAGTACAATAGATTTTTCAAAAGGGTTGGCGGTTGTTTCTAAAAATCCAGGAAATGCTTTAAAATATATGGGATTTCCTGTGCTACGTAATAAACCTGTACCTATTATTGCAATACCTACAAACTGTAGTACTGGGTCAGAAGTAACATTTAACGCAGTTTTTACTGATAAAAAAAATAAAAAGAAGCTTGGTATAAATTCAAAATATAACTATCCGATACTTTCTATATATGACCCAAAATTAGTAGGATTAGCTAATGATCAAATAATATTCTATTCATCTTGTGCATCTTTAATGAGAGCATTGGAAACTTATGTAAGCAGAGACTCTAATATTATAACTAAATTTTACTCTAAAAAATCTTTTTTTTTAATAACTGAAAATTTAAAAAATGCACTCAAGCAAAAAAGGAAAGAAAGTTATTTAAATTTACAATTCGGTTGCTTATTTTCTATGTTAGCCTTATCAAATGCAGGGGGTGGTGCAGCTGGAATTTTAACATATATGTTATCAGTAAAATACAATTTACCCCAGGCCTGGACTTATGCTGTGGTAGGGATTGAGTTTTTAAAAAAGAATATAAAATTAGGATATACGGATTATAAAAATATTGCAAAGTTAGACGGTAAAACGTTAAATTTAAACAAGGAAATTAAAAAAATTGAAAATCTAATGCCTGAAAAGATAGGAAATACTCATACAAATAGTTATTCAAGTTACAAATCCTCAATATATGAAACTTTAATTTTAAAAAAAAGTACGCTTGATAATAAAAATCCAGTAAAGTATAAAATAAAAGATATCGATGATCTCTCTAAAAAAATATCTATAAAACTCGAAAAATATTTTTAATTATGCCAGGTTTTGAATTTATTAACGATCTTGAAAAAAAAGCAATACTTGATTTATTTGAAAAAAATAAAAAAAAATACGGCACATTTCCTTTATTTAGACCTAGAAAATATGTTAAAAAATTTGAAGAAAAATTTGCTAATTATATTGGTGTTAAATATGCTTGCTGTGTAACGTCCGGCACAGCAGCTATTAAGGTAGCGCTCATAGCTGCTGGTGTAAAAAAGGGTGATGAAGTTATCATACAAAGTTTTACTTTTGTAGCTCCTGTTGAAGCAATAATAGACATTGGAGCTAAACCAGTTTTGGTAAATGTTGATGAAACATTAAACATGTGTCCAATCGAACTGGAGAAAAAAATAACAAAAAAAACAAAGGTAATAATGCCAGTTCACATGTTGGGTGTTGCTGCTGACATGGATAAAATAAATAAAGTAGCGAAGAAACATAAAATTTTAGTGATAGACGATAATTGTGAGGCTTTAGGAGCTAAGTGGGGTAATAAAATGCTTGGAGCTCAGTCAGATATGTGCACGTGGAGCTTTGATAACGGCAAAACTATTACCACTGGTGAGGGTGGAATGATTACAACAAATAATAAGGAGTTTTTTAAATTATGCAAAGAGTACATGGACCATGGACATGAAAATAATCCTAAATTTCCAAGAGGAAGGGACACGCATCGAATTCCTGGCTTTAATTTTAGGCCTACAGAATTAACTGGTATCATCGGACTAGTGCAGCTCAAAAAAATTGGTAAAATTATCAAAAATAATAAATTTTATAGTCAATTTTATATTAAATTACTTAAAAAATACAAAGGAATAAATTTAAGAAAAATTCCTAATAAAAATAAACCTTTAAATGATTGTGTAATTTTTAATTTTACTAATGAAAAATTGGCCAAAACATTTGTTAAAAAATTAAATGAGAACAATCTAGTTACCAAAAATGTCCCCGATGCAATAGAATGGCACTATGCAATGTATTGGGACCATATTTTTAAATTATTTGGATTAAATAAATCTAAACTAAAGCAAAAACTTAAAAAATCCAGCTACATATTAAATAGAAGTGTATCTTTACCAATTTTTGCTAATGAAAAAATTGGAAAGGTGAAAAACAAAATAAAGATAATAAAATTTATATTAGATAAAATGTTGAAAAATGAGTAAATTAGACAAAATTAGAAAAATAATTATTAAAACTATAAAAAAAAATAATTCCCATCTTCATGAGCCTTATTTTGATAAAAAAGAACTTTTTGAGGTAAAAAAAACAATAAAAAGTACTATAGTTTCCACTTACGGTAAAAGTATAAATATTTTTGAAAAAAAAATATCAAAATTTTTAAAATCAAAATTCACGCTATGTGTTAATTCTGGTACTTCTGCTTTACATATTTCTTTAAAAGTTTTAGGTGTTGATAGAAATAGTATAGTTTATATGCCAAGTTTAACTTATGTGGCAGCCGCAAACGCAGTTAGATACAATCAGGCTGAGCCCTTTTTTTTAGATAGTGACAAATTTAATTACGGTATTTGTTATAAAGATTTAAAAAAAAATCTAGAAAAAAATGTTAAATTTATAAAAGGTAAACCTTTCTGCAAAATAGCAAAAAAAAAAATATCTGCTATTTTAGTTGTACATGCTTTTGGATATGCAGCAAATATTCGAAAAATTATCAAAATTGCAAAAAAATTTAAAATTCCAGTAATTGAGGATGCAGCTGATTGTTTTGGCACAAAAGTTTTTGGAAAATACTTAGGTACTTTTGGAGATGTGGGTATTTTAAGTTTTAATGGTAACAAAACTATAACATCTGGTTCTGGCGGTGCGATCTTAACTAAAAATAAAAAATTGTTCAATAGAGCATCAAAACTTATTACAGTATCGAAAAAAAAACATAAATGGAAATTTATACATGATGAGGTTGGATATAATTATAAAATGAACGCCTTGAACGCTTCACTTGGTATTGCTCAAATAAAAAAAATTAATTTGATCTTAAAAAGAAAAAAAACATTACACTTCAGATATTTAAAAAATTTCAATGATTTAAAAGATATTGAAGTTGTGACGTCAGAGAAAAACACAAAATCAAATTATTGGATTAATTTAATCAAAGTTAAAAATATATCTTTAAGAGACAAAATTTTAAACTATTTATCACGTCATAAAATTTATTGCCGTCCAGTCTGGGATTTAATGCATACCTTACCTATGTATAAAAAATATTATAGATCTAATATATCTGAAGCAAAAAAACTTTATGAAACGACTATTTGCTTACCAAGTGGTCCCTCTCTATAAATGTTAAAAAAAAAATATTCTGCTATTTTTATTGGAACAAGAATTGAGGCATTAAATGAGTTAGAAAAAAAATTTAATGTCATAAAAATTATCACAACTAAAAATAGTTTTATTGCTAAAAAATACTCATCGAGTTTAATTATAAATAAATCAAATAAGTTTCAGTTTTTTGAATTGATAAAAAAATATAGCGTAGACTTAATTTTATCAGCTGGCTTTCCTTACATTATACCACAAGAGGTTTTACATTATTATAAATTTAGAATTTTTGTTAATTCTCACCCAAGTTTATTACCAAAATACCCTGGAAGAAAAAGTATTAACAAAGCTTTTTATGCAGGTGAAAAAAAATTTGGTTGTACATTACACTTAATGGAAAAAAATGTTGATGCGGGAAAAGTTATTAGTCAAAAATATTTAAGATTAAATTCCAAAAATATTAAAGATATCCAACATTCTATTTTTTCAAAATTAGAGCCTATTGTAATTAGAAAAGGATTAAATAAACTTTTAAAAAAAATAAATTGGTCAATTAATTTTAGAATATTAAAAATATCTGACTGTAAAAAATCTCTAGTTTGGAGAAATAATTCAAAAATATGGTTGCATACTAAGCCTGACAAAAATTTAAAAAAAAGAACATTCACCATTGATGATGAGAATGAATGGTTTAAAAAAGTTTCAAAAAAGGGAAGAATTAATTTAGCTATAATTTACAACTTTAAAGAATATATTGGAAACGTGTATTTAACAAATATGTCAAAAACTTCTGCAGGTTTTGAAATTTTTATCGGTAAACATCAAAAATGGAACCAAGGCCTTGGAACAAAAACTTTATTAAACACAATTTATCTTGCCAAAAATAAATATAATCTTAAAAAATTACACTTATTTGTTAAAAAAACAAATAAACCAGCAATAAATATCTACAAAAGAGCAAATTTTAAAATGTCTAAACAAAAGAAAGTTAAAGGTTATCATTATATGGTATTAAATTTAAACGATGAAAAATAAAATATTAATTGTAGGCGGCCAAGGTTATATAGGACAAGTTTTATTGCCTTTTTTTGCCGATAAAAAATATCTGGTTACATCATTAGATAATTTAATTTATAACCAAAAGAAAAAAAAATTAGATAAAAAACTTAAGTCAAATTTAGTTGA
>MDSZ01023038.1_pt1 | contig 13020 bp, 12 predicted proteins | sample 811201 | NCBI WGS metagenome assembly MDSZ01 (sample SAMN05326647, study PRJNA326480) | marine metagenome | isolation source: seawater | place: Indian Ocean: North | collected 2010
AAAAGAAGGCTGGATAAATGGTGGTTTTTTTGTAATAGAGCCTGAGTTTTTTAAATATATTAAGGATGATAATTCTATCTTAGAGAAAGAACCATTAGAGCAAGTTGCAAAAATTAATCAGCTTATGGCTTTCCTTCATGATGGTTTTTGGCATTGTATAGATACAAAAAGAGATAAAGACAACTTGGAAGAATTTATTAAAAATGGTAAGAAAACATGGTGAAAAACTCAAAAATATTAGTAGCAGGAGGAACAGGATTTATTGGCTCGAATCTAATACTTGAATTAATTTCTAAAAACAATGATGTTATTAGCCTATCAAATGGACATAATAAAAAAAATCATTTCAAGAAAGTATTATATATCTCACATGATTTAACTAGACCACTTAAAAAAGAAGAAGTTAATTTCCTTTCAGATGTAGAATATGTCATAAATTGTTCTGGTTATATTGATCATAGTAGTTTTTTAAATGGAGGCAAAGAAGTTTTTTATAATCATTTTGAATCACTTTTTTTGCTTACAGAGCTAGCAATTAAAATAAAAGCAAAGGCATTTATTCATATAGGATCAAGTGATGAATACGGAAAAAATATTTCACCTCTTGATGAAAAGATAAGAGAATCTCCTCAATCCCCTTATGCATTAAGTAAGTTGTCTTCGACTCATTATTTACAACAATGTTTTGAGAAAGGAATCTTAAACACTGTAATCATAAGGCCATTTTTAGTATATGGGGAAAGACAAGGCAAAGAACGTTTTCTACCTTATTTAATTGATAATTGCCTGCAAAACAAGGAGTTTAAGGTCACTTGGGGTGAACAGATAAGAGATTATTTGTATATTAAAGATTTTAACAATGCTTTAATAAAGGCTTTAAATAATAAAGACGCTTATGGAGAAATAATAAATGTAGCATCAGGTATTCCAAGATCAATAAGAGAAGTTATTGAAACGGTTAAAGAGATTACTGGCAAGGGTAAACCAATTTTTGGTGGAATAGATTACCGAAATGGTGAAAGTATGAAACTTTATGCAAATATTGAAAAAGCTAAGAAAATTTTAAACTGGGAACCTAAGTATGAATTCAAAAGTTCTTTAAAAGAAGTTATTGAGTGGCACTCAAAAAATGTGTAAAAATCGTCTATAAATATATTATTCAATTTCTAATTAAGAATAGAAAGCATAAGGGAAATAGCTTAAGATATAATATTACGGTTTAAATTTTATTATTTAGTTGAAAATATTTTAGAACTGTTTATTATTTTCCTTAATATATAAATCAATAGTTTTTTTTAGGCCTTTTTCTAGAGAAATTTGTGAACGCCATCCTAAAGATTTAAGCCTACTAACATCTAATTGTTTCTTTGGGGTTCCGTCTGGCTTTGAAGAATCCCAATAAATTTCTCCGTCATATCCTACTAAATTGGCCACCAAATTTGCTAGTTCTTTAATTGTGATATCTTTTCCAGTCCCAACATTTAGGAATGGAAGAGGAGTCCCATCTGAATATTTTGGGGAATTACTTTTATCTAGCTCCCAATTCTCTAGAACAAAAATACATGCACTAGCTAAATCATCTACATGCAAAAATTCTCTCAATGGAGAGCCAGTACCCCAACATATTACTTTTTTTTGTTTTGTAATTTTTGCTTCAATAAAACGTCTTATAAAACTTGGCAACACATGACTATTATTTGGATGATAATTATCTCCAGGACCATATAAATTTGTTGGCATTAAACTTATTGCATTAAAGTTATATTGTTTTTTTAAAGATTCACAAAGTTTAATTCCAGAAATTTTGGCTATTGCATACCATTGATTAGTAGGTTCTAAGTAACCTTTAAGTAATTCTTCCTCAGTTATAGGTTGTTTAGAAAACTTAGGATAAATACAGCTACTGCCTAAAAAGAGCAGCTTTTTAATTTTATTTCTCCATGAAATCTCAATTACATTAGTTTGAATTTTAAGATTTTCTAAAATAAAATCAGCTGGATAAATATTATTTGAATATATACCTCCTACCTTAGCCGCCGCTAAAATCACTACGTCAGGTTCGTAATTTTTAAACCATATCTCTACATCAACAAACTTTAATAGATTTAAATCTTTTCTTTTTGGAGTTAGAAGATTTTTATAACCTGATTTCTTTAATAAATTAACTATTGCACTTCCAACCATACCAGATGATCCGAAGACGGCTATTTTTGAATTATAGAATACTTTATTCATTGCAATTTTCCGTAAAATAGTTTTTTAAGAATTTAAATTTTAAAGTTATAAACAATGGATATCTAATTTTTTTTAAAAGATTTTTAATTAAGTGCATTTGACTTTATTAAAAGCTAGTAATTGAAATATTCTTTGTTTACATTAAAAGCTTACTAAAACTTTTCCAAAACATATAAAAAGCATATTATAAAGGAATGGAAATTAACAAAAGAAAAATTGCAATTGTAACTGGAACAAGAGCTGAATTTGGTTTACTTAAAAATCTTATTAAAAAATTAACTAAAATAAATAAAATAGAATTATCACTTTTAGTTACTGGTTCTCACCTTTCTGCTATTCATGGTGAAACAATAAAAGAAATTCTTGAAAACGGATTTGAAATAAATGGAAAAATTAATCTAAATTTAAAATCTGATTCTCCAAGAGATATTGCGAAAGCCACAGCAAATGGAATTGAAGGGTTTTCAAAAGTTTTTTATAAAACAAGACCTAATCTATTAATTGTTTTAGGAGATCGATATGAAATCCTTTCTGCCGTATTGCCAGCATGTTATGAAAATATTCCAATAGCTCATATTCATGGTGGAGAAAGAACTGAAGGTCTTATTGATGAATCAATTCGGCATTCAATAACAAAATTTTCTCACATTCATTTTGTGGCTTCTGAAGAGTATAGAAAAAGAGTTATTCAGTTAGGTGAAAATCCAAAAAGAGTTTTCAAAGTGGGAGGTTTAGGAATCGATGCTATAAATGAAATGAAATTACTTGATAAATCCGAAGTTATAAAAAATTTAGAAATAAAATTTAGAAAAAAAAATCTAATAGTAACTTACCACCCAGAAACCTTAAATAAAGATTCATCTAAAAAAGGAATAGAAGAACTATTAAAAAGTCTTGAAAATCTCAAAGACACTACCCTAATCTTTACATTGCCTAATGCTGACCCTCACAATAGATTTATCATTGATAAGATAAAATCTTTTGTTTTGAAAAATAATAACTCTTATTTTTTCAATTCTTTAGGTCAGCTCAATTATTTTAGTTTACTTAAAATATGTGATGGAGTTATAGGTAATTCTTCTAGTGGATTATTAGAAGTGCCTTTTTTTAAAAAAGCTACAATTAACATTGGGAATAGACAAATGGGACGTTTAAAGGCAAAAAGCGTTATTGATTGTCATCCAAAAGAAGAACTAATTAGTAAATCAATTCAAAAAATATATTCGAATGAATTCAAAAAAAATCTAATAAATCTCAAAAATCCATATGGAGAACCTGGTGCAACAGATAAAATTATTAAAATTTTAGAAAATACAAATTTCGATGAACTAATTAGTAAATCTTTTTATGATCTGAATTAAAAATGAAAATTTTATTTATAGGTTGCGTAAAATTTTCCTATGATAGCTTAAAAGCTTTAATAAAAAACAAAACCAATATAGTTGGAATTTGCACTTTAAAGGAATCAAAATTTAATAATGATTTTTGTGACTTATCAAGTCTTGCAAAACAACATAATATTCCATTTAAATATACAGAGGATATAAATGAATCATCTAACACAAATTGGATTAAATCTCTTGAACCAGACATTATATTTTGTTTTGGCTGGTCAAAACTTTTAAAACAAGATCTTATAGATATTCCAAAGCTTGGAGTTCTTGGTTACCATCCTGCATATTTACCAAAGAATAGAGGAAGGCATCCAATCATCTGGGCTTTAGTATTAGGTTTAAAAGAAACTGCATCAACTTTCTTCTTCATAAATAAATTTGCAGATAGTGGAGATATTCTTAATCAAAAGGTTATTAAAGTAACTTATGAAGATACAGCATCAACTCTTTATGAAAAAATGACCGAAACAGCAATTAAACAAATAAACTCTTTTCTACCTGATTTGCAAAACAATTGTTATAAAAAAATTCCTCAGGATAATAGATTATCTAATACCTGGAGAAAAAGAAAAAAAATAGATGGCCTAATTGATTGGAGAATGGATGCAGAAAATATAAGAAATCTAATTAGAGGACTTACAAAACCCTATTGTGGGGCATCCTTTATATATGAAGGGAGTGAATATAAAATTTGGGAGGCTGAAGCTGTTCCTGATTTCTTTGAAAATATCAATATCGAACCAGGTAAAGTTTTAGAAATAAAGGATGAAGAAATAATTGTGAAATGCGGTAAGGGAGCTATTAGGATATTAAATATCGAACCTAATATAATTCAAGTAATTGAGGTAGGTTTTTATTTATGAAAACTCTTGTAATCGCTCCACATCCTGATGATGAGATTCTTGGGGTGGGAGGTACATTATTAAAGAGAAAGTCTCAAGGGCATTCTTTAGCATGGGTTATAGTTACTAAACCAAGTAACATTTTGGGTTGGAATGATATTCAAAAGGGAAATAGGGATAAACAGATTTGCCTAATTAAAAATCAAATTGGATTTGATAAACTCTATCAATTAGATTTCCCTGCAGCAAAATTAAATCAAACTGAACTTCCTTCTCTAATTAATTCAATATCAGAAATTATCAAAGAATTTGCTCCTGAAGAAATATTTTTCCCACACATAGGAGATGTTCATACAGATCATGAAATTGTACATAAAGCTATCATTAGCTCGACAAAGAGCTTTAGAAATCATTTTTTAAAAAGGTTAATTGTATACGAAACACTTTCTGAAACAGAATTTTGCTTAGATAAAACAAAAGCATTTTTTCCAAATTTATATATTGATATTTCTAGATTCCTAGATCAAAAGATTAAATTATTAAATATTTATTCTTCTGAAGTTGATCAATTCCCTTTTCCAAGGAGTGAGGAATCCGTTATGGCTTTAGCTAAGTATAGAGGGAGTTCATCTAATTGCTTAGCTGCAGAGGCTTTTCAAATTTTAAAGCAGATTGAATAAAATCACTTTATAGGTTCATCTTTTTCATAATCCCTCTTAGATTTCTTGCCAATTAATCGATCCCAATTCATTGGAGAAATTCCATTATATGGCCTTTTACAAGTTAAATTTTCTATACTAAAAGTATCACCAATTTTAATTTTCTTTGAAGCTACAATAGATTTTCTAATTAATAAACTATTCTCAATTTCTACCTTTGATGGTTTTTTAATATCACTACCTAATGATTCTTCCACAACCCTTATCCCTTTCACCATTTGTGCAAATTCTTTAGGTTCTAAACTTGCCTTGTGATCAGGTCCATACTGATTATTATCAAGGGTGATATGCTTTTCAATTATTTTGGCTCCTAACGATACTGCGGCTAAAGCTACCTCTGTACCTAAAGTATGATCTGAATAACCAACATTAACTTTTAAATTATTCTTAATTGTATTCATCGCTCTTAAATTAACATTTTTTAAGGGCGCAGGATATTCAGAAGTGCAATGTAAAACGGTGATATTACTTTTATTAAATGATTTATTGCTAAGTACATTTAAAGCCTGATTGACTTCAATTAAATCAGCCATACCAGTTGAAAGAATTATAGGCAGATTGAAATTACTTATTGCTTTTAAATAAGGGAGGTTAGTTATCTCTCCTGAGGGGATTTTAATCCTTTTAATACCAAAATTAACTAACATTTTGAGACTTTCAATATCAAATGCAGTAGAGAGAAATTCAACATTATGTCTTTTACATTCTTCTAGTAAAACGATATGATCTTCATAATTAAGTTCAAGTCCCTTTAACATGTCTGTCTGAGAAAATGATTCAGTTTTAGTATTTTGAATTTGATAATTTGTTTTTTTTGCAGATGAAGTTGCTAATTCTTCAGTTTTAAAAGTTTGAAATTTGACAATATCTGCACCACATTTAGCAGCTTCAAAAATAAGTTTCTTTGCATTATTTATATCTCCATTATGATTTACACCAATTTCAGCAATTATCAAAGTTTTTTGCATTGTTTAAATATTTTTAGGAGGAAAATGAAGAATTGTTTTACCAGCACCTAATATTGTTTCTTTTGGAATCTTAATTCCTTCTCTAATTATAGTGCCGCTTCCAATAAATGAATGGCTACCAATATTAACGCCTCCATTTATTAAAGCCCCAGTACTTATATGGCTGAAGTCTCCAATTTCCGTATCATGTTCTACCAAGGCATTTGAGTTAATAATACAATTTTCTCCAATCTTTACTCCTGCATTTATAACGGCACCATGACCAATGAATGTACCAGATTTAATCTCTGCATATTTGCTTACAATTGCTTTTGAAGAAACAATATTTGGCATTTTAAAACCAAGATTTTTCAATTTTCTTGCAATTCTAAATCTTGTCTCAGAACTTTTTATTTGACCAATTCCTAAAAAGCAATTTATACAATCTTTTTTTAAAACCTTCAATTGATCATCTGTACCTAATACTTTATAACCTAATAAATTTTTATTTAAATCATTTTTTAATCCAATTAGACCAATTATTTCCCACTTATATGAAGTCTCAATTACATCGATGACTGATTTAGCATGACCCCCAGCACCTACGATAATAAGTTTTTCTCTCATTTGATCAATTGTGGACTACTTGGAAGGCATATAATCTTATATCTAAGTTCATCTGCTACTTTTAGTTTACTTTTTGGAGCATGGTTATATATTTTTAGTTTATGAAGTGGTTTCCATAATGGCCTCAACATTATATTTTTTTTATGAGATTGATCTAGGATTGTATTCCTCTCGTTTTTAGCAATTTTATTATCTTTAATATTTAATATTATCGTAACAAGCCAGTTGTTAGTATAAGTATTATTTTTAGCAGACAAAAAAGAAATCTCTTTTATATTTTTAAAAGCATATTTATATTTAGTTAATAAATCTCTTTTAAGGATTAAACGTTTTTCTAAAGCTTCAAGTTGAGATAAACCTAAGGCAGCATTTAGATTAGGCATTCTATCGTTCCAGCCTATTTCATCATGATCAAACTCCCAAGGATGATTGATCTTAGCTGTTGTAGTTAAATGCTTTGCTCTAAAGGCAAGTTGCTTATTATTTGTAATAATCACACCACCTCCACCTGAGGTGATTAATTTATTCCCATTGAAACTGATTATCCCAACATCACCTATCAAGCCACAATGAATTTTTTTATTATTAATTTTAATCCAGCTACCCAATGCTTCTGCAGCATCTTCAACTATAGGTATGCCCCAATTTCTTGCGATTATAGATATTGAATCTAAATCGGCTGGGACTCCAAAAACATGAACTGGTAATATAGCTGAAATTCTTCTCCCTGTTTGTCTATTGTAGACCTTGCCATTCTTTTTATAAGCAATTTCTTTTAATCTTTCATCTAAAGCATGAGGAGACATAGAGAGTGATGAATGATCAATATCTATAAAATGAGGAATAGCTCCAAGATGAGATACAGCATTAGCTGTGGCCACAAAGCTATAAGGGGGTACCAATACTTCATCTCCATTTCTGACTCCTAAAATATATAAAGCCATTCTTAATCCAACAGTTCCATTATTAACGACTACTGCATGATTAGCCCCCGTGTAAGAGCAAATTTCTTTTTCAAATCTTTTGACGTAATTCCCTGCACTGCTCACCCAACCAGTATCAATACATTCTCTAACATATTTCCATGCATTAGTATCATCAAAATATGGCTCATGCAAAGAAACAATATTAGAATCATCCTTTAATCTGATCACTCTTTCAATAGAGTTTATAATTTTTGTACTTAACTCTGTCACGATCAAACAACATATGAATTTGTTTTATAGAATTCTAAATTTTCTTTTTTTAAAAACCATTCTATTGTTATCTTCAAACCATCTTTAAATCCATTAATTCCTGAAAATTGTGGTTCCCAATTAGTCAGTTTTTTTAATAAAAAATTATCCCCGAACAATCTATTAACTTCTGAATTTTTTGGCCTTACTCTATGATCTTCAGAAATAATCTCAACTTCAACATTCATTATTTCTGAGATAAGATTTACTGTTTCTAGTATCGATATTTCAAAATTACTTGCTGAATTTATTACTTTCCCTATAGTATCTTTACTTTCCGCAATTTCTTTAAAAGCACTACATGTATCTTGAACATAATTAAAATCCCTTGTGGGTGTAACATCTCCTAATTTTATCTTTTTCATTCCAGAAGCTATCTGAGTTATTATGGTCGGTATAACTGCACGATTACTTTGTCTTGGTCCATAAGTATTAAATGGTCTTAAAATTGTAATAGGAGTATCAAAGCTCTTTTGATAACTTAAAGCTATATGATCTGCCCCTATTTTTGATGCTGCATATGGAGATTGACCTACAAGAGGATGACTTTCAGTTATAGGTACGAATTGTGCTGTTCCATAAGTTTCTGATGTTGATGTATGTACAACCTTTTCCACTTCTAATTCTCTAGCTGATTGAACAACATTCAAAGTGCCATGAATATTTGTATCTACGTAACTTGAGGGAGAAAGATAGCTATAAGGAATACCTATTAGTGCTGCAAGATGAAAAACAGTATCGCATCCCTCCATAGCTTTTTTCACACAATATGGATCTCTTATATCACCGAGAAAAACCTCTATATTGTTTTTTACATCAGAAGGAATATTTTCCAACCAACCCCAACTATTATTCGAATTATAAAAGCAAAAAGCTTTAACATTTTTTCCATCTTTTACAAGAGACTCTACTAAATGAGAGCCGATAAATCCATCTGATCCAGTAACAAGAGTTTTGTTCATATTTAGTTTAATGGCCATTCTTTACTTGCTTTTTTTAAAGTCTCAGGTTTCCCAACATCTAGCCAGTATTCATGTATAGGGAAAGTAGTTACCTTAAAATTTTTTTCCTTGATGGCAGTAACAAGATCTGGCATATCGCAAAAGTCTTCGTCATTTATATATTTCAACATTGATGCATTTATTACGTAAATCCCCGCAGAGACTAAAAAATTATAAGTTGGCTTTTCTTCTATTTTTTCTAACTCTACTCCAGATGTATTTATTACTCCATAAGGAACAGTATATGAATTATGCTTGGCGGCTATTGTCATGTCAGCATTATGTTTTTGATGAAATTCTGCCAGTAAACTCAAATTCAGATTGGTTATTATATCACCATTAATAACTAAAATTGAATTTCTTATCTTTTCATAAGATGGTATTAGTTTCAATGATCCAGCAGTTCCTAAAGGTTTATCTTCATACAGATATTCTATTTTCACACCCCATTTATTTCCATCACCAAAATAATTTATTATTTGATCTTTTAAATAATTAACAGAAATATAAAAACTTTTAAAGCCATAGTTCATACATTTTTCAAGAATTATCTCAAGCATTGGCTTACCATTAATGGCAATCATAGGTTTTGGACAATCAGAAGTATAGGGTAATAATCTTTTACCTTCTCCACCAGCCATAATTACAACATTGCCAATAGGAGATTTACATCTTCTTAGAATTTCTTCTTTTTGCAAGAGTTCTTTTACCTTCCCATCCTCATCCAAAATAGGCATCTGTAGTATTCCTCTTTTGAAAACTTTTTCAATATCTACTTTCGATAAATCGTCCTCCTTGAGACTATGAAAATTTCGATTCATGAATTGTTTTACATTTGAATCTAATGTCTTGCCGTTTAATAAACCTCTTCTAATATCACCATCGGTTATAGTCCCAATTAGTCTCATATTCTCGTCTACGACAAGAGCTATGTAAGCATTAGTTTTATTTATTGCCTTAATTGCATCGATAGCACTAGATTTAATATTTACAGATAGATCTGACAAATTGTACATTTAAATATACTGCAATTATTGGTTTCTATATCTTATTAATATTATCATAAAGAAACTTATTGAAATTCTTTAGTATCAAATATATTTACTAATAACTCTATTCATTTTCTCAAGAATCAATTACTAATCTAGTATTAAAATAAATATAAAGAATTCACATGGATATATTATAAAATTATTCAAAGGGAAAATAAATTATGCGCTCAAAATATACAAAAATATATTTAAGCTTTTCACCAATACTTGTATTTGAAATATTAAAGAGCAAATTATTTAATAAAAACTTTAAACTTCAAAAATTTTATGGAATTTATTTATTGACCAATAATGCTGATAAAAAGATTATTAATAATTTGAAAGAAACCAAAGATAGTATTTATCTTTCTTATTATATAATTCGTCTAGCCTATCGCTTTAAAAGATCAAAATTACCTAAATCAGAAAGAATATACTACTCATTACCTTTTTGTGATTACACAGACTTAAACCTTAGATATTTAGTATCAATTATTGATTTAATTGTAAGAAGATATGGGATAGTAAACGGTAATGTAGATATCTTTCTTAATAGATTAGAAGATGATTATGTGAATCTTTTTTTAAAAAGATACTACAAGAAGAAATTTAATATAGATCTCAAATTTGTATTATTAGGAAAAATGATAAAACCTAACAAGCAAATAAAATTCTCATTTAGATTAAATAAAATTTCATCAGTATTTTCTTTATTAAATCAAATACCTTTAGATAAGAGTAAAAATTTTGAGCAGTTCAAAAGAAAAAAGATCTTAGAGTTGACATCCTTATCTTTATCTAAAAGACCATATAGAATTCCATTTAAAAATAAAATTTTAGAAGATAAATTAATTAGTATTGATTTTAAAAAAATATGTAGTTATGGCTTAAATAAGTATGAAAGTATAATTTTTTTATTATTTCAAAATCTAAAAATCCTATTTAGAGCAGATATAAAAGAAATTTATAAAATTCTAAAATATAAACTTTTAATTGACTATTTACAAATAAGTATTAATAAACTATTTATTAATAACGTATCAATACTTTTAAACAAAACAGAGATAGAATACTTATTTTGTAGTCACAGATCATTCGCTTATGAAAATCTAATTTATAAAGCTTGTAGATTATCTAATATTAAATCCATCGCCTATGATTTTTCTTTGGGATATCCTTTTGATAATATTTATAAAAAAGAAATATCTCTTACTACCCACCCAAATACATATATAGTTAACAGTAATTTCCGGAAAGAACAATATAAAAAAGCGAACCAAGACTATATAAATTCAGGTAATAAATTAGAAATTATTAATTGCAAATCTTTACAGATAGAATATGCACGAAATAATTATCGAGAATGTAAAAATATAAATAATTCAACCCAAAAAATACTTCTCTCTATTTTTGATAATAATTATGGAGAAAATATTGGACTAAGCTTTAAATTTACAGACAAATTGGCCGCTATATTATCAAATCATAGGGAAAGATTTTCATGCATAGTGCACTCCAAGATTAACAGGCTATATTTAGAAAATGTACTTCTTAAAAAAAATATAGATATAACTAAAGCACCAAAAGGAGATTTTAGTCTAGCTAAAAAATCAGACTTAATAATATCTATTGGATTTCAAGGGTCAGCAATCAAGACAGCCTTTACATTTGATAAACCATTAATATTTTTTACACCTGATAAAAGTTATTTCGATAATATTATTTTTTCCAGTAACGAAATCAATAATAAAAAAACAATTAAAGTTTTTAGAAGATTAATTTTTACAAGTTTAGAAAGTAATTTACTTTTTTCAAAATCAAATAATCATAGAGAATATCTTTTGATTAAAGAGTTAACCAATCAATTTCTCGAACTTATTGGCATTTCTAATAAGACAAAAAATATATCTGAGTATTTAGAAGAATTAATCAAATAAAAAATATTTATTTTGATATTTACTTGTAAGCAATAAAGTAAAAATTTTTGCTGTCCAAATTAGATTTTGTTTTATCTAATGATCCATATGTAGAAATTTTATTAAATTTAGTTTTAACTAGAAGTTGTTTTATTTTCCTTTCATGCCACTCAAAAACTTTATATTTACTAGTTGCTTTAAGTTTTCCTTGATTATCAAAATATCTTGAGGTGTTAATATAAAATTCTTTATTTAAGTCTTTTTTGAGTTCATATATGCCATATGAGAATGGATTAGTACTAGCAAATTTTTTTTTATAAGAGTAAATATTATTTTGCATTTTTTTTATATTTATTCCATAGTTTGGTACATCCATAATAAATATTCCATCTTTCTTTAAAGACTCATAACCATAACAAAATAATTCGCTAGCTATTTTAATATCTAGATATTGTAGTGTACTATTACAAATGAAAACCTCATATTTATTTTTTTCAATAGGGACTTTTCTGAAATCATCATTTATATTTATTATATTTTCTAAACCTAGTTCATTTTTCCATTGCTCTGCAAATATATAACGACTCCTAGCCATTTCTATTCCAACACCTTTTTTCAATATCTTTTCATTATTTAAATTAAAAAGTAGCGAAGAATTTCCTGAACCAATTTCCATTATATTGACTTTCTTTGAACCAACAAAACCCTTAATAAATTTACTCATAGGACTAAAAGCTTCCAAAGCTTCTTTTCTATAAAGCTCTATTGAATTCCTATCATTAAAATTATCACTATTTTCTACACCTTCAAATGTGAATTTTTCCATTTAAAAATTGATAGATTTATATTTTAATATTCTTTCAGCGATTAGAAAGTCAATTTCCTCATCAATATCTACAGAACTTAATAAATCCATTTTGTGTATACCTGGTTTTTCACCAATTAAGGCATTTTGATTAAAAAGTGTTTTTCTCAAAGTTATATAAGCCCCTCCGTTAGGATGCCATAATTCCGGAAGATTTTGTGATACACCACGTTCACCTAATATTTTTTGGGAACTAAGCTTAAATGCT
>MDSZ01197697.1_pt1 | contig 13019 bp, 8 predicted proteins | sample 811201 | NCBI WGS metagenome assembly MDSZ01 (sample SAMN05326647, study PRJNA326480) | marine metagenome | isolation source: seawater | place: Indian Ocean: North | collected 2010
CCATTTCTCCGATTTTCTCCCGAAAAAATTGCATTTGCCTCAAAACGAGTCCCAGCAGCTTGACGATTTATTGCTAAAACAGCAGTCGGTGGTTCGAAAAAGTGAAGTTGTTTTTCTAGTAGATTTTCAGATGAGCTAGCTATTTCTCGTAAAGGTCTAATATCATCTAAAATATATGCTGCTCTTCCAAAAGTCCCAATCACTAGATCATGCTCTCTTGGATGAATTTTGATGTCCATTGTCGAAACAGTCGGATATCCATTTGTCCATTTTGTCCAAGTTTTGGATCCATCAGTTGTCACATACAACCCAAATTCTGTCCCTAAAAATTGGAGTTTGGGTTCAACTGGGTCTTGAGCATAACTTAATGCGTAGCCCCAAATATTTTCTTCCGAAGCTATTGCTTTCCAAGAGTTTCCAAAGTTTTCAGTTTTGAATACATAAGGTTTCCAATCATTTCTTCGGTAATTATTTACTATTACAACTGCTTCCCCAGAATTATAGGTAGATGCAACGATTTGTGGTATCCAACTTCCTTTTGGAGCGCCATAGATCTTTTTTGATACATTATTCCATGTTTTCCCTCGATCTTTAGTAACCTGTAGATTTCCATCATCTGTTCCTACCCAAATTATATTTTTATCAAGAGGACTAGGTTCAATGGCAAGAATTGTTGTATGATTCTCTGCTCCAGTTGCATCAAAGGTCAATCCACCACTTTTATGCTGCTCTTGTTTACTAATATCATTTGTTGTTAGGTCTGGTGAGATAATTTCCCAATTATTTCCTCTATCCTTGCTATAATGAACAAATTGACTTCCATAAAAGATAGCATCTTCATCAAATGGATCTTGAGCAATTGCTGCATTCCAATTAAATCTTAAATATTCTCCTTTTGGATGAACAGGTTTTATCAATTGTGTATGACCAGTAATTAAATCATATCTACCAACATTACCCTGTTGGCTCATTGCATATCCATAACGTGAATTAGCTGGATGGGGAACCACATCAAAGCCATCACCAAAAAATAGTTCTTCCCAGTATGAGTTTCTTATTCCACCTGCCCTCCAAACATATGCTGGACCTCTCCATGAACCGTTATCTTGCATTCCACCATAAACATTATATGGCCAGTCCATATCATAGTTAATATGATAAAATTGTGCGACTGGAAGATTTTCAACGAAACGCCATGTTTTCCCACGATCTAGAGATATGTTTAATCCGCCATCATTACCTTCAATTATGAATTGAGGATTAGTTGGGTGTCCCCAAAAAGCATGGTGGTCAGGATGTACTCCATTTGCTCCATAGGCTGTCATTAGAGATTCAAAAGTTTTCCCACCGTCATTTGAAACTGTTACATAGGTATGAAGATTATATATTCGATTTTCATTTACAGGGTCAACATAAATTTCAGCATAATAAAAAGGGCGACCTCCAATATTTTTTTCAGAAACTTTTTTCCATTTGAATCCACCATCTTCTGATTTATATAAAGCATTCTTTTTTGATTCAATTAAAGCATATATGACTTTAGGATTACTTCTTGCTATTGCAAGTCCCATCCTTCCAAGATCTCCTTTAGGGAGCCCATCTTTTTCAGATAGTTTTTTCCACTTTTTACCTCCATCAAATGTGATATATAAACCAGAGCTTGGTCCACCAGATTCAAAAAACCAAGGCCAACGCCTGAATTGCCACATATTGGCAATTAATTTATTTGGATTATAAGGATCCATGATCATTTCACCAATCCCAGTTGATTCATCAACATATAGAATTTTTTCCCATGTTTCGCCACCATCAGTTGTTTTATAAACTCCACGATCTTTGCTGTCACCCCAGGCTGAACCTTGTGCACCAATATATACTATATCTGAATTATGCGGGTTAATAAGAACTCGATGAATATTCCTAGTTTCGCCAAGGCCTTTATATTCCCATGTTTTTCCACCATCTAAACTTTTATATACGCCAAATCCAGCAGACTGACTATTTCGAGGATTTCCTTCGCCAGTTCCAACCCAAATTACATCTGGATTTGTTGGATCAACTGCAACATCACCAATAGATGCAGCTTTTTGATTATCAAAAATTGGTTCCCATTTGACGCCACCACTTTCTGATTTCCATAGGCCTCCCGATGCAGTTCCAACATATATTATATCTGTATTTGAAAGAACAACATCAATTGCTGTAACTCTCCCACTCATTCCTCCCGGTCCAATTGAGCGAGCTTTCATAGCCTTTAATTTTTCCATATCTAATTCATCAGCAAATAAAATTGATGATATTGTTATTAATGAAAATAGAAGTTTTTGTTTCATTTTTTCCTCAACGAGTTAAAAGAGTTTTAATAGTTTCCAAATGTACACCCAAATTCAGATCCAATAGGGGACCCCGGTGGGGCATTAGGTATTTTAATCATTTCAAAATCTTCTGGATTATCGATGAAAGATTGAGCCCTTTTATATAGCATTTTATAATGATCGCGGTCTCGCTTTGACTTTGAAAATTTCAACAATTCATCTACTTGTCTTTTAGCACTTTTCAATTCATCTACTTGAGAGCTCTCTTTATAGTTTGTTGGTATTCCACCCAACAACTTAAACTGGTAGTTCAATGATTCTACATTAGCCATTACAATTGTTTGTGCTGCTGGAGATGTATTTTTATTCTTTATAAGTGATAGTAAATGATCTAAAACTACAAAATCGATATTTCGTTTTATTTCCCCACTTAACCCACTGGGCGCAGAACGTAATATTGTTCCATCAATAATACGATCGATTACTTTTTCTAATCCAGGCTGTTTGGAATCTCTAGCATGATACTCAACTAATCGAGTAGCTCTCTCTGGATGTAAAAGAACTCTACATGTTAAGCCAGCTGCAGTTTCTGCCAAACTCACACCATCAAATGTTACACCTGTTCGGGAATTAAAAGATTCTCTAGTTCTTTCGTGGCCTGATGCTCTAGGGGGTATCAACTTTAATAATTCTTCTCTTAAAACTAGCGAACTTGGTTGCAAAGTATTTATTAATCCATCTAAAGCTTCTATTTGAAAATTTGGATCAATGAATTCAGTTACTAATTGTCCATCACCTCTTAATGCATATGTAAAGTTTAATCCAGCAACAACCTTAGAAGCGGCTTCTATTTGATACCTATGTAAAAAATAAATTGGAACTAAGACATCCTCAATATCACTATAAGGCTGTCCAACGCGGATATTATTTTCACCAAAATTGTTTAAAGCTACTTTTCTTACTTCCATCAGATTAGATAATTCAGTCACAGGATCCTTTCCATTATCCCAAAGGTGTGCCTTAGGGTGCGCTGACCCTAAAGGCCTAGCATCCTTATCAGTAATGAAAATCAAATTTCTTTCTATTCCATCCTGTATAATATCTTCCAACGCTGAATCTTCATCAATGTCATCAGGAAAGTCCTGATATCCATATGCTATTGTAATTTTGTCCCATTCACCTATGCCAACATCATATGCATTCCTCCATTCAACGTCACCATTTCTATTTAATGAGACTGTAGGGTGTGGATAATCCATTACTGATGCACGATCATCTGCACTTGAAATAAAATTATGCTGTAAACCAATTGTATGACCAATTTCATGAGCAACTAATTGCTTTACTCGAGCTAATGCTAATTCTTTCATGTAGCCTGGTATCTTTCCACCATGTTTATAAGGAGCTAATAACCCAGTAGCAATTAAATAATCTTGCCTTAATCTCAATGAACCAAGAGATACATTTCCTTTTATTATTTCACCTGTTCTTGGATCAGTTACACTACTTCCATAAGACCAACCTCTTGTCGCACGGTGAACCCAATGGATCATATTATATCTAACATCCATTGGATGGGCACCTTTTGGTAACATTTTTACTTGAAATGCATTTTTATAACCTGCAGCATTAAAGGCTTGATTCCACCATCTTCCACTTTCTAGCATAGCTGTTCTGACAGGCTCAGGAACTCCAGGGTCCACATAATAAATGATTGGCTCAATTGCCTCACTAATACGAGCTCGTGGATTCTTTTTTTGGAGTCTATGCCTGGTTATATATCGAATATAAATTGATTCATCAAGAGGTACTGCATAATCTTGGAATGACATTGCATAGTATCCAGCTCTAGGATCATGTTTTCTTGGAGTATATTGATTATCAGGAAGCTTAACAAACGAATGATGCATTCGAACAGTTATTGAATTAGCACTTGGAGTAACTTGACGAAGATAACTGCCAGGATTTGATCCGGTAAAGGTCATTAGTGCTTCAACTTCAGTATTCTCAGGAAAATTCATTGTGGCAGGCAAATAAATAGCAGATCTACTTTTATCAACTTTGAAATTACCCATTCTTCTGCCTTTTAGTCTTTGGATTACTTGATGCGCATCATGTAAAAAAAAGTCAGTTGCATCAATTAGAACTCGGTTTTTTTCTTCAATTCCAACCTTAAAACCCCAAAGAGTTGATTTTGCAAACCCATCAGTTACAGATTTCTTTTCATTAGGATCATTAGTAATTGCTCGATAAGAATAATTTGGTTGTATCAATAGGATTTTAGGTCCAACTCGATGAAAATATACTATTCGTTCATTACCTAATTGGCCACGATCTAGTCCAATATCATTAGAGCCGACACCTGCAGTCAATGAATTAACATACAAAAATTCTTGATCAAATTTTGTTATTTCTATCCAAAGTTTTCCCGCTTTACTATCCCAATACATATTGAAAAAACCAGTCATTTTTTCCATCGATTTTGTTTTTTCATCTATAGGCCCACCCATGATAAAACTGATTGTCAATATTGATAGAAAAATTTTTTTCACAATTACCTCCTCTTTGTGCACTGTATGGATGTCAATTTAATTGTGTAGGAATAAATGAAACAGGAAAAAAGTTATGTATTAAATTGACCTAGAAAATCATTGTTATTGGATTAAATTGAAAATAATGATAAAAAAATATTTATTTATTTTAATGGGCCTCTTCATTTTCGGATGCAATTCAAGCCCAAGTTCAGATAAAATTACTATTCTAATTGGAGATGAAGAAATCAGTCTGGTTTGGGTTGATGGAGGTTCATTTATAATGGGGAGTTCAGAATTAATTGCTAACAATGATGAAAAGCCTTCTCATAGAATTCATATTGATGGATTTTGGATGACTGAAACTCCAATAACAAACAACCAATTCGCCTCTTTTGTTAATTCAACAAATTATGTAACAACAGCTGAAAAAGCTCCATCTCTTAAGGAAATGATGTCACAATTACCAAAAGATACTCCTCCTATACCAGATGAGTATTTAGTCCCAGGTTCTTTGATTTTCATTGGTGGTCGTGAAGCTGCTAATCCATACTCATCAATTAATTGGTGGAAATGGTCTCCTAAAACAAGTTGGAAAAATCCTCGTTCAGAAAATCCGACATTAGATGGAATAGGAGATCATCCTGTTGTACATGTATCGTGGTATGATGCAATAGAATTTTCATTATGGTCAGGAATGGAATTGCCAACAGAAGCACAGTGGGAATATGCTGCAAAGTTAGGAAAAGTAACAAATACTCGAGAAATGAATATTTGGCGAGGAATTTTCCCAATTAATAATAATCTAGATGATGGTCATTTAAAAACAAACCCCGTTAAATATTATAAACCAAATAGTATTGGATTATATGATATGGCAGGTAATGTTTGGGAATGGGTGCGAGATTGGTATCACCCAAATACATATTCAATGGAAGGTCGATCTAAGAATCCAATTGGACCTAAATCGAGCTTTGACCCAATGGAGCCTACAGTTCCCAAAAGAGTTACCCGAGGAGGGTCTTTTTTATGTAATGATCAGTACTGTGCTGGCTATAGAACTACTGCTAGAATGAAATCTAGCCCTGATACAAGTTTAGAGAATACTGGCTTCCGATGTGTTATATCAAAAGATCAAATGGAAAATATTCTTAAAAAAAAATAATTTATTCTTCCCATGCTGGACATAGAAAATCTTTATAATCGCAGTTTTTGCATATAAAGTCGTTTTTATTTGTCTCAAATTCACCATTTCTTATTCCTTGGGCAATTTTTCGAATTTTCTGTTTATTTTCTTCTAATTCATCACTTGTAAACTTATGAGAAGAAATTGGATCATCATCAAATCGTAAATAATGAAGGATTGCTTGGCCAGCATTACCTTTAATATCTGGAAAAGCATTACTAATTATTGCTTCAGTGTAAAGTGCCATTTGCATATTTTTAGATGCTTTTTCTTTTTTACGGCTAGTTTTATAATCAATTATATTTAAAAAGCCATCATTCTCATCAATTCGATCAATTTTCCCTGAAATACTTACATTTATATCATCTATATCGTAAGAGAAATGTTTCTCTACTCCAACTACATTAGGTTGATTTTTATTTATATATTCATAATAATTAGATAATAATTCTATACCCTGTTTTTTGAATTCATCTGCGCGTAAGCGATACTCAAAGGAATTTTCACGCCAATGCTTATCTAATAATTCCAAAAGTTTATCCTTTAATTGTTCTTCTTTAGGAAGAGAATGATACTCTTCTAATATAGAATGCATAATCGAGCCAAACTCAGAACTAGCTCGAGTTCTTTGCTCAGGTACCTTATCAATATATTTTAATCTATACTTATAGGAACAAGTATTGTATGTGCTAATTTTGCTTGATGATAGCTTAAGTTTTGAACTAGATGCAAATTTATAATTATTGACTGATGTATCATTTGTAATTGTATTTTTTTCTATCTCAGATAGAATATCTCGTGCATTATTTATTTGATTTGCAGCGATCTCTCGATTCAGATTAGCCAATAATTGTTGTTGTTTTTCATTCAATGAAAACTGTTTTTTTGGATGATTATCCATTTCTTTTATCTCCATAGGTTGTGGATTTAAACTTTCTAATTCTTTTATAAAAAGAGATTGTTTTGTAGTTGGCCCAAATAAAAATAGCTGTTTTTCTGCCCTTGTAATTCCCACATAAAAGACTCTTCTTTCTTCCTGCAGATGTAATTCTTTAATTTCTTCATCTATATTTTTTCCCCAGGCCGTCCATGACTTTGGAGGACGATTTATAATTCGAGGACGTTTCAAATTACTTGGGAAACTACCGCTGTAAAGGAATGGCATCATTACTATTGGGAATTGAAGACCTTTACTTTGATGGATTGACATAACCTGAACTGCTAGATTCTTATTATTAATATCAGGCTGGGCTGCATTTTGGTTTTTATCTAAAGCCATAATATCCATATATCTTATCCAATTATTTAAATTACCATTTGGATTTTTATTTACAAATTTTTCTGCAATATCTAAAATTTTTCCAGCATTGGCTAAGTTTAGCCTATGAGAATGTCTATAATGACTACGTAAGTTTTTCACTAAAGGTGAATGCTTTAAAGTTTTGAGAATTTCCCATACCATTTCATCAGCTTTGAGTGTTTTTTGATAAGCTATTTGAAGATTTGATATTGATTCAATCACAAATAAAATATGATTTGAATCTTTTTTAATTTTTTCAAGTTGAATTAATTTTTTATCAATTGATGTACGTTCGACAGATTGAAAAAAACTTGTTGTCCATTCTTGGCCAAGGTATTGTTTTAATATTCGGTAAAGCGCAACATCGGATTTTTCATTTTTTAAGATTAGATGAGACCAAGACAAAACATCTTTCACAATTGGGACATCAAAAAATTTTTCAATATGGATATCAACAGGGATTGCAGACTTTTGCATTGCATCAGATATAGCTGTAACATTTCCCCACCCACGACAAATAACGGCAATGTCACCATATAGTGCTTCTCCATTATTAATTAGAGAATGTATTAGATTCGGGAGCTGCTCCAAAGTTTCTTTTTTATTTGCCTGAATCCATGATGGGTTGGGGCCAGTTTTTATTTTTTCATCAAGACTCTTTAAAACCTTAGGTGTCCTATTAGGATTATTAATAATTGTAGAGTTGGCTAAGTTTAAAATTTGTTGTGTTGAGCGTCGATTTTCAATCAGAGTAATTTCTGCATAATTTGATTGAGATTTGTATCGATGTCTGAAATCTGAAATATTATGATAATTCGCACCGCGAAATGAATATATACATTGATCTTCATCTCCTACAACAGTGATACTTGGTCTTTTATCCATAATTAGATCAATAATCTTATTAAGAGCGTAATTATTATCTTGATATTCATCGATAAAAATATGTTTAAACTGTTTTCGTACCTCTTTTAAAGCTTTTAGATCATTATTAAGTAGTTTATAACAACCAATAATCATATCTCCAAAATCTAATGCATTGTTATCAGACTTTAATTGTTTATAGAATGCATAAGCATTCACTAAATCTTGTAATTGGTAATTTATCTCATCTATGTTTGTATCTTTGAGGTTGATTCCTGGGAAATTAGTATTGATCCATTCTTTAGAAAGTTCGATACTATTCAATTTCTTTTTGAGTTCGTTATAGGATAGCAATTCATCGCTCAGATGTCCAAAAAATGGCATGAAAGATTCTTGTATTGTTCTTAATGGGTTCTCAAGGAATGCGCTAGATTTGATAAAGGTCATTTTATCAAAATTATTTGTAAGTTGATAAAGCCCATCGCTTTTATCCCAAAGAATATCATCACTATTATTTTCTGATCCGTATCTTCGCATAATGAAATGGCAAAAACTATGAAACGTCCCTACAAAAACCGAATCTGTTTGATCTCCTAAAATAGATTTTAAAGTATCATGTGCTTCAGCAGTAGCTTTATCAGTAAAAGTAAGTAGTAAAGTATTATCTGGTTCTATCGTTTTAGAATTAATTAGATGGCGGATACGATGAAGGAGAGTGGATGTTTTCCCTGTTCCAGCTCCAGCAATAAGCATCAAAGGTGAAGGGGGTCTTTTGATGGCCTCATCTTGACTTTGACTTGCTTTAAAGTTTCCATATGAATATGGCATTATAGAAGTTAGTAAAATAGTTTTTGATAAAAAATATTTCGTCGATATTTCAATCTATTATTATTAATTTTTTTAACCTTTGAATAAAACTATTATCTAATTGGCTAAATGAATGAAACTAATAAAAGGAAAAAAAGGAAGTAAATTATGAAAAGACTAATCTTGCCAATCTCAACTCTACTTCTAATGACTATTGGTTGTGATAATCCAATGGTTGATGATCGAGTTGAACTAGACAATTCAGAATTACAAGACTTCTCCTCCGAATTATCATCGGACCTTGGACTAAGTAAAACATCTGCCAATGAAGTTAATGGCATTTTAAATAAGCATGGTCGTGGTGGAAAGCATCGTGAACCAGGGTTCTTATGGAAAGTTGCTGATGAACTAGCTGATAAGTTATCTGATGAAGAGAAAGCACGCCTATTTGAAAAAATGGAAGAAAAAGAAATCCCATTATTTGGTAATCCAAAAGGGAAAAAAGGTAAAGGAAAGAAAGGCGGAAAAAATCGTAGCGAATTTAGTGGTATTGTTAAGGTTCTGACTGATGAGCAAAAAGTAACTTTTAAAGCTATTGTTGTTGCTTATAAAGAAAAATTTAAAGCAGTCCATGAACAAGTGAAAGATGGCAATCTATCTAAAGAAGATGCTAAGGCCGAACTGGATGCTTTAACAGAAGCGATGAAGGCTGAAATTGATGCACTACTTACTGATGAACAAAAAGCTGAACTTGAGCAGAATAAAGCGGATCATCAAGCTAAACGTCAAGCGTATAAAGACTCATCAAAAGCTGTAATGATTGCTATCCTTGGAATGACCTCAGGCCAGGTATCTGAATTTGATACTGCGAATCAAGAAGCAAGAGATGCGGCCAAGGGTCTTTTTGAGAAAGCAAAAAATGGTGATATAGATAAAGATACATTAAGAGAAGGATTAAAAACTATTTTTGCAACTAAGAATGAAAAGATGTCAAACATTTTTGATGATAATCAATTAGAAATCATTAAAATTCATAAGGCTCTTGAGATTCGTATGAAAAAGCATAAAAGTGGAAAAGGAAAAATGCGTGGTGGTAAAAAGGGAAGTAAAGGTTAGATTTTTTACGATCTCTTTAAATAAGTTAATTAAAAGAGCTGAACTATTTTATAGTTCAGCTCTTTTTGATTAGAAAAAAAAATGTTAACTTAATAAAGTATATTTTATCTAAAACACTGCGTATAATAATTTATTTAGGAAAAATAGAGAGCCTTATGAAAAAACTATCATTATTTCTTTTAGTTGTCTTTTTTGCGATGATTGGTTGTGAAAAATTAAATAAAGAAGATATCCTAGTTGAGGACCCTGATCTTCTTGCATTATCCCAAGGATTAGATTCAGATATTGGTCTAAGTAAAAGTAGTTTGAATTCATTAAATGATGCTTTAAATCGTCACGGGAAAAATGGGAAACACCGTGAACCAGGCTTTTTATGGAAAGTATCAGCTGAGCTACAAACTTCACTCTCTGATGATGAAAAAGAAAGACTTTTTGGTTGGATGAATGATCAGCTGGTGCCTTATTTATATGGTACTAGTGTTGCTGATCGTGGTGGTAAAGGCCCTGGAGCCGATCAACGTGGTGGAGCAGATTTGAAAATGATATATTCTGTATTAGACGACAATCAAAAATTGGCTCTACGGTCTATTTCAGAGTCTTATAGAGCTCAAATGGGTGCCGTAATGCAAAAAGTAAAAGCTGGTACTTTAAGTAGGGATGATGCAAGAGTTGAACTAGAAGCACTTGAAACCGCTATGCTTGCAGAAATTGAAGCATTATTAACAGATGAGCAAAAAGCAAAAATTGATGCTATGCTTGCTGAAATGAAACAAAAAATGGATGCAATGAGAAAAGCAGAGCGCGATGCTATGGTTGGCGCGTTAGAAATGACATCAGATCAAGAAACATCTTTAGATGCAATTAATAAGGAATCTGCAGATGCACAAAAAGCTTTAATGGAAAAAGCGAAAGCTGAAAAGATGAGTAGAGAAGATATCAAAAAATCTCTGCAGGAACTAATTGCAGACAGAAATAGTAAAATTGAAGCTCTCTTTAGCGATAAACAAGTTGAAATTATAAAAATTTATACAGCATTAAGTATGCAATATTCAAAACATTGCAGTGGAAAAAGAGATGGTAAAGATAAGGATGGCCGTGATGGTACCGGCAAAAAATAATTAGGCTATATCATTACATTTAGTTTTAAGGCTATTTCAATAGATTGAAATAGCCTTTTTTTTTACATGAACATTTTAACTTTTTAATCGTTTACTTGTCTAAGTAGGTATATGCATGAAAACGGACGAAGAACTAATAAAGCAATTTCAAAGTGGAAATGAAGATTCTTTTAATGAATTGGTTAAACGTCATCTACCTGGAACCTATGGTTTTTTTATTAAGTTTACCGCAGATCCCGTTGAGGCAGAGGATTTAGCTCAAGATGTTTTCATCAAAATGTATAAAGCTCTTAAAAAATTTAGATTTCAGTCAAAGTTTAAAACATATCTTTATCGGGCAAATATCAATATGTCTAACACGTATCTTAAAAGAACTAAATGGAGAAACTTATTACACTTGGATCAAGCTCCTGAGCCAGTCCATTTTGATACTACAAATGAGGACCAATGGAGACGTGAAGAATTATGGGCTGCGGTATCAAAACTTCCTTCTAGGCAAAGGATAGTAGTAACTATGCGTATCGCGGAAGAAAAGCCGTATAAAGAGATTGCCGAAGTTATGGGAATAAGTGAAAATTCTGCTAAGGTAAATTATCATCATGCGGTAAATACCTTAAAAGATCAATTAGAGAATTGAATTATGAATATCGAAAAAGAATTTAAAAATATCATCCAGTCTCATAATCAGACTATAGATGAGAAAAATTTTATTAATAATTTGCATTTGGAGCTTAAGCGTCGATATGCGAAAAAAATTGGTTTTTTGAATGGAGTATCAGCAGCAGCATTTTTAGCTATCTTCGGATTTGCATCGATAAGTCAACTAACTGATGATTTTACTGTTTATGCATCAAATGATCTGCAAGCATTAGAAGTAATGGATGCAGAAACAGAGGAGTATGTTTATGAGATTGCTTCTTATTTAGTTGATACAAGCGATGATATCTGGGAAACAATAATATTTTTGGATGAAATCCAATATGAACCTATAATTGCTATGAACAATAGAGGTGTAGAATGAAAAAAAATGTTATCCTTTCAACCCTTTTAATTGCCACAGGATTTCTATTGGCTCAACCTGGGAAACCAAAAGGACCAGGTGGCCAATATAGTGAAAGAATGGAAATGATGATGGTCTGGAAATTGACCGATCATTTGGAACTTTCACAAAGTCAGGCAGAAAAGTTTTTTCCTGTTATGCGTGCACATCAAAAACAATTGATGGAAATTCGCAAAGAGGAAAAGGAATTATTTGAGCCTACTTTTACTAAAGTAAAAAAAGGCGAAACAGTTTCCAAATCTGATGTTAATAGGCTTCTAGGAAATATAAAATCATTTGAAGAAAAAAAGACCAAAGGCAGAATTGATTTTATTAAAAAGTCTGGTGATATTTTGGATTCAAATCAACAGATAAAGCTTCTAATGTTTGAACCTACTGTCAAGCAACAAATTCAAAAACGAATGAAAGAAAGCTATAGACCTCCAATGCGTGGTGGAAAACAAAAAGGTAAACGACGATTTTAATTTATAGTAATTGTTAAAAAGCCCCCAATAATTGGGGGCTTTTTATTTTAGTTAGGTGCTAATTTGTATAGCCTTATCTAAGATATTTAATGTCAAAAATATACAATTTTAGCGCCGGTCCAGCAATGCTGCACTCTTCAGTTCTAGAAGCTGTATCTAAAGCTTCTAAGGATTATAATGATCATGGACAAAGTTTAATGGAAATGAGTCATCGCTCGAAACCAGTTGTGGAGATGGTAGCAGAAACAGAATCTTTGA
>MDSZ01230255.1_pt1 | contig 13018 bp, 4 predicted proteins | sample 811201 | NCBI WGS metagenome assembly MDSZ01 (sample SAMN05326647, study PRJNA326480) | marine metagenome | isolation source: seawater | place: Indian Ocean: North | collected 2010
CATGAATCATGAGATGGTTGATGGTATTATCAAGAGACGCAAACCATTTACTGTTGACTATTCTGGATTTGGTTGGTTACTTATTAAGAAAGGTGTATTTGAACATGCAGAGATGAAGTATCCTTGGTTTGCACCCCAGATGCAGGTGTTTGATTCTGGTGAGGTACAAGATATGTGTGGTGAAGACGTTTCATTCTGTTTGGATGCAATCAAAGCAGGGTTTGAAATATGGATTGATCCTCAGTGTAGAGTTGGACATGAGAAAACTAGAATCATATAGATAAGATGACCACACTCGAAATACAAATGGAATATTATGACATTTATATTGCTGGTAGCAAAGAGTTCACAAGGATCACAGAAGAAGAAATGTTGGAGATAACGCAAGAATTAGCAGATGATTATTACAAAGAAGGGTTCCCTCACCCAGACGAAATAGAGGTTAGATACCTAGGACATGAAGACGACCCTCAGTAGAGGGTCTTTTTTTGTCTCTAAATAATGATAAATATACCCAGACTTGTAGATATAGTGCCAGCACAGACTTTTTCACAAGGATTCAAAGATATTTCTTTATCCTTCAAAAAGCATCCAGTAACAAATGACCTTCTCATTTTAAAAAATGAGGATGCCATAAAACGCTCTGTGCAAAATCTTGTACGCATTCAACTTGGTGAAGTATTTTTCAATAGATTATTAGGTACAAAAATCGAGGGTTCTTTATTTGAACTTGCAACATCAAGTTTTGTTGACCCTATAAAGTCGGAGATAAACACAACTATATCAAACTTTGAACCAAGAGTGAAACTGACTGATGTGAAATTGATATCAACTCCTGACGATAATTCTTTAGATATTACGATATTTTATGACATCATTGGATTATCTGCACCAGCACAGTCTGTAAACTTTGTTCTCGAACCAACTAGGTTATAATGGCACTTCAACAATTCACAAACCTTAATTTTGAGGATATAAAAGCCTCAATAAAAGATTATCTAAGAGAAAACTCTAATTTCTCTGATATGGATTTTGAGGGATCTAACCTATCAGTAATAATAAATTTACTAGCATACAATTCATATACGACTGCATATAATACAAACATGGTGGTCAATGAGACTTTCATTGACAGTGCAACACTTAGAGAAAATGTAGTATCACTGGCAAGAAATATCGGATATGTGCCACGTTCCAGAAGAGCAGCAAAAACTCTTGTGGATTATACAGTAACTGGTATAAACACAAGTTCTACATCGGTGGTATTTCAACCTGGTCTTGTTGCAAACGGCAGTATATCAAATGTAAATTATATATTTTCAATTCCAGAAAAAGTTACAGGCACTGCAAAAGATGGCACTGCTACTGGTACTCTTGAGATTTTTCAAGGACAATACTTAGAGAATACATTTGTTATAAATGACTCACTTCCAAATCAAAGATTCATAATACCTAATAATGGTGTAGATACATCAACAATAAGAGTTGGAGTAAGGGAGAATAATTCAAGCAATACTTCCACAGAGTATAAACTCGTAGATAATATTATAGGTGTGACATCAACATCAAACATATATCTCATTCAAGAGACGACAGATGAAAAATATGAGATATTATTTGGTGATGGTGTTTTTGGTAGCAAATTAGATAATGGTAATGCAGTTGACGTATCGTATATCAAGACAGAAGGAAAGAATGGTAATGGTGTTGCAAGAGTTACTTACTCTGGAACATTAAAAGACCAAGATGGTGCAACAGAAAATCCATCGGTATCACTTAGACCTCAGTATCCATCTGAACAGGGAGATGATATAGAGGATGTAAGGAGTGTAAGATACTATGCACCAAAATTATATTCATCACAACACAGAGCTGTCACCGCAAGTGATTATGAAGCAATAGTACCATCTGTATACTCAAATATAGAATCTGTTAGTGCTTTTGGTGGTGAAGAAATTACACCTCCACAATACGGTAGGGTTTATATTGCAGCAAAACCTAAAAATGGTTCTTTCTTATCTGAGTTTACTAAAAAACAAATACTTACATCTCTAAAGAACTATTCTGTTGCAGGTATTGTGCCTGAGATTATTGATTTGAAATTTTTGTATGTGGAACTTGATTCGTATGTGTATTATAATCCAAACTTTGTAGGTGATCCTGATAACTTGAAAACAAATGTAGTGAATGCGATGACAACATTCGCAAGCGGTACAGAATTGAATAAATTTGGTGGAAGATTCAAGTATAGTAAAGTGTTATCTCTAATTGATAGAACTGATGATTCAATCACATCAAACATTACTACAGTTAGAATCCGTAGGAACCTTATTGCAAAAATCAATCAGTTTGCACAATATGAAATATGTTTTGACAACACATTCCATAGAAATGAATCAAGTTACAATATAAAATCTACTGGATTCACTATAAGTGGTGTGTCAGGGACTGTATATTTCTCTGATCAATATGTTTCTGGTGACACAGGTAATCTATTCTTATTCCAAATTGACTCTGATGTCTCAGTAAGGATTCTTTCAACCACTTTTGGTTCAGTAGATTATGCAAAGGGTGAAGTTATTATAGACACAGTGAATATTACATCAACTGTTGAATCTGATAATATTGTTGAGATACAAGCAGTTCCTCAATCAAATGATGTGTTAGCAAGAAAAGAATTGTACTTACAATTTGATGTATCTAATAGTAATTTCACAATGAGAGAAGATCCAATATCATCTGGTGCAAATACATCTGGTACAAGATACAACCCTCAATCCAGTTACTCAAATGGTGCAAAGGTAAGAGGTGCAATCATACCAAGTACATCGACTGCAACTACTTTAGTTGGATATGTAAACGGACAACCTTACTATGGTGCATTTCACACCATGGCAAATGGAAACAAGATGACAGGTTCATCTCATACTGCAGATAGTGTTCTTATAACAAGCACCCCAACAAGTGCTATAGATACTTCATCAACCCCTATGTCTTCATCATCGACATCAACTTCATCATCAACTTCATCATCATCAACATCATCCAGTAGTGGATACTAATGATACAGACTTCGCTTACAAAAGTAAAAATAAATGAGATAATTCAGAGTCAAATACCAGAGTATATTGATTCAGAAAATCCTCGTTTTGGTGATTTTATAAAACAGTATTATATCTCCCAAGAATTTCAAGGGGGATCTATTGATATTGCTGATAACCTTGTTGAATACAAGAGTCTTGATTTTCTCAACAATGAGACTCTAACTGGATTTACATCTATATCACAGTATGTGAGTAGAGTTGACCAAACAATTTACGTCGACTCAACACAAGGCTGGCCAAGACAATATGGATTGTTGAAAGTCAATGATGAGATAATAACATATACTGGTATTGGCAGCACATCTTTCACAGGTTGCACAAGAGGATTCAGTGGAATTGAAAATAATAAACAAACAAATAATCCTGAATACCTGACATTTACAAGTACAGGTATAGGCACACATGGCGTAGATGACAAAGTAACAAATCTCAGCAATGTGTTTCTGAATGAGTTTATGAGAAAACTCAAGAAACAAATACTACCAGGTTTTTCAGAAAGAAATTTATTTAATAAACTTGATCAATCTAATTTTCTAAGACAATCAAAAGATTTTTATAGAACCAAGGGAACAGAACAAGCATTCAAAATATTATTTGGTGCATTGTATGGTGAAAAGGTTGAAATGATTCAACCATCAAAATATGTTATCAGACCATCAGATGCTGACTATATTGTCAATGATGTTTTACTTTGTGAATTATTGACTGGTAATCCTTTATTGTTGAACGGACAGAGTTTAGTTCAAGAGACAACACCCCTTCAAACCAGTGGTTCGATTTATAATGTAGAGAAAGCAGTTGTTAGTGGTAAGACTTATTACAAAATTTCTATATCAAAAGGAACTACTATAGGTAAGTTCAAACAGGTTGGTAAAACATTTATTACTAAATCATCCCCTGTAGGATCAACTGTCCTAAATGTAGATTCAACAGTAGGTTTTGGTGCCACAGGTACTATATCATTTGAAAATAGGTCTCTATCGTATACAGATAAATCACTGACTCAATTTACAGGTATCAGTGCCCTCACATCACCATGTGGTATAGGATCCACTGTCAGGTCTGGAATTATCGCTACGTCATATGAAAATGGTGATTTGACAAAACCAGTTACATTCAATGTACTAGGTGTGCTCAATGAATTTGTAGGTAGTGCTATAAATCAACAAGAAGAAGCGGACATCAATATCAAACAATTAGGTAAGAGTCTTGAAGAATTGTTATACACAACATGGATATACAATACTTCTTCATGTTATAGTGTAGATGCTTTTTACTTACAAAGCACTAATAACTATACTCTCAAGTTGAATTCTGAACACAACCTATATGTTGGTGATCAGATAGAAGTAATTGATCAAAATGATCCTGATAGCGTGTTGCTAGGTAGCATAACATTTGTTTTTGATCAAGACAATCCAAGTGGTTCAGTATCTGTAAACGTACCGACACTTGATTTTGATAAAAAATATAAGATTAGAAGAATATTAAAATTACAAAACAATAACACAGCTGACGTACAAAACACATATACAGATAATACATCTGCTTATGTTGCTTCTAATAGTCTACCTCACTGGGGCATAGATCCACAAAAAAGAATAAGAACATTTACTAACTCAGGTATATCCACAACACAGGTAGAGATAAATGTGCCAGATCATAATCTACATGATGGAGACCTTGTAGTATATTCATCATCTGGTATTGGCACTCTTACTAACTTGAATGAGGGTGAAGCATACTACATCAAAAAGGTAGATGATAATACTGTAAAACTTGCATACACAGGAGAAAACGTAAGAAGAGGTCAGTTTCTCACTGCCTTTTATGGTAATGACATAGGTGTCACTACATCACATACACTTACTCCTTTTTCTATATTTGGAAATGATATTGGTGCACAAAAATTACTAAGGAAATTTGATAAGCCTGAGTTTGGTGACGTAAAACAAAAAACTGTTCAAGGTGGTATTGGTTTATTTGTAAATGGTGTAGAAGCGTACTCATATAAAGCTACTGATAAAGTTTATTTCGGACCTTTGCAATCTGTAGAGGTATTGAACACTGGATCTGATTATGATGTAATAAACCCACCTAGATTATCTGTCACACAAGATGGACATTCAGGTGTTGGTGCTTCTGTTATTGCACAAGTAGAAGGTACTTTACAAGAAATATTAGTTGATAGTGAAGGATTCGATTATGAAGAGACACCGACTGTAAAAGTTTTAGGTGGTAACAATACAACAGCCAAAGCAAGTGCAAAGATGAAGTTTGTTCATCAGACTGTAGAGTTTGATGCTACTTCAACTGGTGGGGTAGTCAATACTGCGACAGATAGACTTGTATTCCCTGCTCCACATGGATTCAAGGATGCAGAAGAGGTAATATACGATGCGAATGGAAGTAGCACTATAGGAATAGGAGTAACACCTGGCACACTTATAGATACTGCTCCTTATTTTGTTGTGAAGTTAGATGATTTTCAAATTCACCTATCAGAATCAAGAACCAAGGCACTTGCTGGTATTGGTACAATACCTTTTACAACTAATGGTGGTGGATTACAAAGACTGAAGACCACAGCAAGAAGACAAAAAGTAGATAAGATTCTTGTAGAGAATGAAGGATATTTCAAGAATAGAAAATTAAAAACTATCACAGGTATAAACACTTTTACTGACACTGTAAATATAGAATCACATGGTTTTGAAGATATTGAGAAAGTCAAGTACACCTCAAACGTGTCTGCTATTGGTGGTCTTACAAGTGGTAGTGAATATTTTGTTGACAAGATTGATGATAATAACTTTAGGTTGTCTGCCAATAAAACTCTTACACCTTACATCAGATTTACTGATAATGGATTGGGCACTCATGTATTCCAAGATCCCCTCATATCAATAGACATAAGTGGTAGACAAGGTATCAATACAGTCAACGCTAGTGCTACGCCTATCATACGTGGTAATATTACAGCAGTTCATGTAAGCGAGAAAGGTAGTGACTTTGGATCTACTGTCATAAATGACAACTTCAAACCAGTCATAGAACCAACAGTAGGCAAGAATGCCTTCTTACAACCATTCATTGTCGATGGTCAGATAGATCAAATAATAATCAAACATGGTGGTGAGAACTTCTTCAGCACACCAGATATTATTATTTTAGGTGATGGTGTAGGATGCAAAGCAAAAGCAAATGTATCTAATGGATCAATCGTAAGCATTGATATAATAACAAAAGGTGCTGGATATACACAAGCGAATACCACTGCTTCAGCTAAGACACCTGGTGAAAGTGCTATCTTCTCAAGTAATGTAAAATCATGGACTATCAACCAAGTAGAGAGATATGCTAAGTTTGGTGATGTAAAAGATGATGATGGATTTTTAGAGACACCAAGAGATACTGATTTAGGTAATCCATACGTAAATTACTATGTTCCAAGAAACCTCAGAAATTTCCTAGGTGATGTGGGACAAGATCATTCACCAATAATAGGTTGGGCTTATGATGGACATCCAATCTATGGTCCTTTTGCTGTTGTAGATGGTAGTAAGAAGTATATTGAGTCCAGTTATCGTAAGTTAGCAAGTCAAAGGGTTGACGGACCCAACATCAGCATCTATCCAGCTGGATTTTTTGTAGAAGACTTTACATACGTTGAGGGTACTGGTGATTTAGATGAACATAATGGTAGATTTGCTGCCACACCAGAATACCCAAATGGCATATACGCTTATTATGTAACTGTTGATCCTATACAGGTAAACAACGCAAACAGTCCATTTGACGGAGTAAGAACACCTTTATTCCCTTACATCATTGGTGACACATACCACTCAAAATTACAGGAATTCAACTTATCATACAACTCTAATCAGGACTTGGATCCTGTATCATTGAATCTTGTAAGAAATACAAAACCATACAACATCAATGAGTATGAGTTCGTATCTAATGCTAATAAAAATACTAAAACAAACGCTCAAATAACCAATACAAAGAGTGGAGGGATCGAAAGACTTGATATTGTCACAGCAGGTAAGAATTATAATGTAGGTGACAGACTTGTTTTTGACAATGATAGGACTGAAGGATTCGGTGCTATAGGAAAAGTAAGTTATGTTGAGGGACCAGGTATAACCACAATTACATCCACAATCACAACTTTTGAAGATGTTGTATTGATATCAAATGGTGGTACAGTAACTGGTATACACACAGGACCTCATGGTATATCAAATAATTCTGCAGTAGAAATAATAGGTATATCAACAACCACACACTCAAACCTTGCTGCAAACAAGAAGATATCTTTAGCATCAGCTTCTACAGGTCTTGGTATATCAATGGCAGCATCAACACTTGGTCTTACTACAAGTGTATTGATAACTGAGTGGATACCTGATATATTACGTGAATACAAATTCAAGGTAAATGATATTGTACAAATTGATAGCGAACAACTCAAGATTTATAATTTTGATGTAAAAAATAATAGAATTGAAATGTTGAGGGCACAGAATGGTACAACTGGTGCTGCTCATACCTTTGGATCAAAAATTACAAGATTAGAAAACGAATTTTCATATGAACTTGATAACCCAGTCAATCTAAACACACCAGAAGACGTAAGTTATTATTTTAATGCTGAGACTGCTGTAGGAACAGGTAATACATTTGGTGTAGGAATCGGCACCACAGTTACAGTGGCTGGAAGAGGTGGAAATCAAACCACATCATTCTTTGGTAATGAAACAAAGAATATCTTTATACCAACAAGGACATTCTACTTACCAAATCATCCATTCCAAACAGGTGACAAGGTAGAGTACAATCCTGGTGCTGGATCATCAATACAATATCAAACTGATGCAATGAAACGTGTCAATGTCACGTTTACCAGACCAATGCCACCTGAAGTTTTTGTTCAAAAGATTGACAATAATCTCATCGGTATTGTTACAACTCAATCAGGCATAGGATCTGATTTGCAGAGAGTTATGCTTAGTGCAAATGCAGGTATTGGTAATACACACTTCTTCAAAACCAAAAAAGATGTAGTCACAGGCACAGTAAGGATAATCAATACAGTTGCAACATCAAACAATCATAAATTCAAGGTTGGTGATGTAATTGACTTGACTGTTGTATCATCTGCTACATCTTCAGTGACTGCAGTATACGATCCTGGCACGAGATTTGTAAGTATAGGTAGTTCTGTCAACCCACCTATATCTCTGACTCTTGGAGACACCTTAGATATTGACACATCAGATGTATCTTTAGAAAATACAAAACTATCTTTCTTCCTAGATCAAAACTACAACAAACCATTTGTAGGCACAGGCAATTCTGCCATCGAGGTTGTAAATTCTGGTATACCAGGCAACGGAGGATCTAAAACCTCTATACACTTTACTAATCGTGTTCCAGATGTATTGTACTATAAGTTCTTACCATTACAAAACACAAAAATCATAGAAACAAATACAGATATTACTGACTACAGTAAGATATTTGTGAATCCTAGTGATTTTAGTGGCACTCATTCCATATCAAGTATAACTGCAAATACATTCAGTTGGAACTTATTCAAGTTACCTGAAAGAGTAGGATATTCAAGTGCATCGCAATTATCATATATTACAAATTCACCCACTGTCACTGGTGGTGTAGCCAGAGTATTACTACAAGGTGGTGGTTCATCTTATAAAGACATACCACAAGTATCGGTTGCATCCACTACAGGAAGTTCAGCTAACCTGAAGGCGTATGGTAATCAAGTTGGTAGACTTGATAAAGTAAGGATGGTTGATACAGGTTATGATTACCCATCTGATTTGACTCTACAACCACAGGCAGCAATTCCACAGGTTGTTTTCTTGAAAGATAACTTTGCTGTTGATAGTGTTGCTATTACATCCACTGGTAGAAATTATCTAACACCACCTGAGTTTGTGGTTTATAATAGTAAAACAAATTCTGTAAATGAAAACGCTAAGTTTGAGGCAGAGATAGAAGGTGGTTCAGTATCTAAAATCAAGATAGTTACAGCTGGTGGAAATCTAAGTTCAGGTGATGTTGAATTACTTGCTGTGAACAATAGTAACGGTGTTGGTATTATAAGTGCCACATATAGTGAACCTAACGTAACACTTAGACTTCAAACACCTATAACAGGATTCAATACAGCAATACCATTCCCATTCGATGTTGGTGATAAAGTATTTGTAGAGAATGTTGGTGTCACTACGGGTAATGGTTATAACTCATCAGATAATTTCTATCAACCGTTTACTTTGACAGGTATCAATACTGCCTTCGGTAATGTCAATCAAGCAACTATAACATATGAAGTTGATGTAGATCCAGGTGAACACGATTTTGGTAAGTATGGAACAGTATCAAAAGATAAAGACCTTGCTAAGTTCAAAGTCAATCTAATTGAATCAAGTTTCTTGAATGGTGAACCAGTCGTATCATCTTCTGGTAAAGAAGCAAAAGTTATAATAGGAAAAGGTAAGACAAGAAATGTATTGAGAATTGACACACTTGTAGGATTCAATACAGGTGACGTAGTTACAGGTAAGTTCTCAAAAGCAGGTGGTACTATTGATTCAACACAAAAGTATGAAGGTCACTTTACTCTTGATACATCTTCTGAGAAACCATTTGGTTGGGAAAGAGACACAGGTAAAACAAGTGATTTCTACCAGAGATTGCAAGATAATGACTACTATCAAAACTTCGCATACTCACTCAAGAGCACTGTGGGAATTAATAGTTGGAGCGAACCTGTTGACTCACTTGCCCACATAGCAGGTTTCAAAAAACACTCAGATCTTCTTATAAATTCTGTGCCAGTTGGAATTGGTAGTTTCAGATACAATGATAACTCACCACCACCAATAGGTATATCATCTGGTGCAGGTGGAGTCGTATTGATTGATGCTCAAGCATCACTACTTGACAGAGCAAACTTTGATCTTGTAAGTGAAAATACTAACCTTGACGAGAATATAAGCGATGAGGTTACATTTACCTCAGGTAGATTTGGTGATGCAATAATATGTAAAACTAATAGAGTATTAGAGATTGATGACTTGAGTCCACAATTCTATTCTGATCCAAACCTTATAAGGTCTGTAGAATTAGACACATTTGATATGTTGACTGGAGGACCTGGTGGTGATGGTATAAGTGCTATAAAATATTACGCACAAGTTGTACTTGATACATCACTTGGTATAACTTTCAATGCCACTCAATACTCAGAATTTGTAGTATTCCATGATGGTACAAATGCATACCTAAACACATACTCAGAACTAAGCGATGCTGAAGATCTTGGTGAATTTATCACTGAGGTTAGCGGACCTCTTGCTAGTGTCATGTTCGTGCCCAATAACTCATCATTCAGTTATGATATAACATTCCACAAAGAAGTTATCACTAACGCTGTTGGTGTGGCATCTACCTCATTTGGATTCCAAGAATATAAAGGAAAAACAGTTTCACTAAACGTGTTTGGTTCCGCAGTTGTTCAAGAAGTTGATGCGATTGATGCTACCATGTACAAATCAGGAAGCATACTTGTATCTGCTAGAGGACCTCTGGGTGAGAAAGAGATTGATGAATTTACGTGGTTGCAAACTGCTGCTGGTAATGCAGTATTCACAAACTTTGGTAAGATGGATGCTGACACAGACATAGGAACTTTCCAAGTCAATATGTTGAGTAATGTTTTGAAATTAAGGCATACATCTCCTGTTGGCATGGCAGTTACTGTGTCAGCGTTATCAAGATCTGTAGGTGTAGCACAAACACATGGTAACACTGGTATAACTGGTGCATATGTGGTTGGTGATACAGAACTTGATGGTACATTTACAAACATTGTTGCTAATGGTTCACCATCATTACAAATCATATCTCAAAAATCATACAATAATTACACAACATGTAGATTCCATATTGAAATCAACAACACAACAGATGGCACATACTCTGTATGTGTGGTTGGTGCTAATGCATATGGTGGCAATGGATCATACAACAAATACAATCAACTCTACTCATCTGACACTGCAAAACGTGACTTCTCGAATATTGACATACATATAACTGGTAGTAATACTCAATTAAGATTCTTACCACTTGCAAATAAAGCGTATACAGTGAGAGTTGCTGAACTCAAGATTGATAAACCAGATGCAGTATCATCCGACGCAACGTTAAACTTCTAATGTCTTTTCAATTAGCATCAGTCAATAGACAATTCAATACTGAAAGCGAAAGTTTTCAGAGATCCTTCAATTTGACTCATAAAGGAGATCCAATTTTCTCTCATGAGTTCAATGCTGGATCAAGCACTAATGTATTGTTAGGTGCTGATACTTTTGTTATTAAAAATCACTTTTACGTTACAGGTGAAGAACTAACGTATGATTCAACAGGTGGTACAGCAATTGGAATAGATCACACTAGCAGTGGTATAGGAGCTGAAACATCTTTACCATCAAGTGTATTTGTAATCAAAGTAGACGAAGATAGATTCAAACTTGCTGCCTCAAAAGCACTAGCACTTGCCAATGATCCAATTGGTTTGACGACAGTTGGTGTTGGAAGCACTCATAGATTTACTGCACAGAAATTAGATACTAAGTGTATCATATCAGTTGATAATGTAATTCAATCACCACTTCTCAGTAATACAGGAACAGCGACTACAACTGAAAATACGATGTTGAATCGTGAAGTAAGGTTTGCTGATATCAGAGGATTCAGTCAATATGATTTGATACAAATAGGAAATGAAATTCTAAGAATACAAGTTATAGGTTTTGGCACGATGTCAAACAATGTATTATTAGATAGAGCATGGATGGGGACATTTGAAGAACCTCACACTGGTAACTCAACAGTCACATTATTGAAAGGTGATTACAATATAAGGCAGAATAAAATACACTTTGCTGATGTTCCTTTTGGTGGAACAAGACAAAAGATAGGTGTGTCATCAGCATCTATTGATGTAGCTGCTAATAAATTTACAGCGTTGACAGAAATATTTGATACAGGAACTCAAGTCAAGCTGAGATCAATAAACCCACCTGCACCACTCACAGGAAATAGGGATTATTACATTATCAAAAATGAAACTAATAGTTTCACTTTCGCAAACACAAAGGGTGATGCACTTACTGGAGTCGGAATTACACTGACATCAACAGGTATAGGCACACATAATTTACTCGTTGCAGACGTTGTAGAGGGAAGTGAGTTTCAAGGTAGATCATTTATAAGGTCAGATTATACAGGTAATTTCTTATTAGATGATATATCATCTGGATTTACTGGTATCGCTAAAACATTTACTATGCAATCTGGTAGTAGTAATATAACAGGTATCAATACTGACTTTGGTGTAATTCTTCTCAACAATACATTCCAGAAACCTGAAACTGATTACAATTACAATGAAGTCGGTGGTGCAACTTCAATTACATTCACTGGTAATAATATATCTGGATTTACTGAGACTTACTCTACGTCAGATGTGAATGCAAATAGATTACCTAGAAAAGGTATTATATCTGGTCTTGGTAATACACAAGGTTTTGGTTATCAGCAACTCAAAACAGGTTTTGGAACTGCTGTAGTATCAGGTTTTGGAACTATAACTGTTTCAATGGGATATACTGGATCTGGTTATAGAAGTGCTGGAACACAATTCAAAGTAAGAGTTTTAGGTGGTAATCCAACAACTGCAGCAGCAGGTACATTCTCTGTGCAAGATGGTAGGATCAAGAAGGTATTCATGGATGGTACACCTGGCGTAGGTTACACTTACACCAATGTTCCTTTGTTAGAATTTGATTCTCCATATGGTTATGATGATA
>MDSZ01010252.1_pt1 | contig 13017 bp, 13 predicted proteins | sample 811201 | NCBI WGS metagenome assembly MDSZ01 (sample SAMN05326647, study PRJNA326480) | marine metagenome | isolation source: seawater | place: Indian Ocean: North | collected 2010
TCTAAATCGGACGCTTATTTTAGTCTTATCTCCATCAAGAATAAAGCTTTTTATTTTTTTTAATTTAATATTGTAATCTCCTACATCAGTAGAAGGCCGGAACTTAATCTCTTTTACAGTAGTTCTCTTTGTTTTTGCCTTTGATGATGAAATATTCTTTTTCTTAGCAAATATGTGTTTACCATAATCCATAATTTTACAAACAACCGGGACTGATCCAGTTGGTGAAACCTGAACAAGGTCTAACATTAATCTTTGGGCTTGCTCTAGAGCATCTTCGAGACCAACTAAACCATGCTTTTTACCTTCTTGATCAATGAGCATGACTTTATCTGCTTTAATTTTTTCGTTTATGGGTGATGACTTTTTTTTATTAATGGCTATGATTATTTTCCGATAAATTATTGATTAATTATTAATAATTACAGTTGTATGATCTGACATAAGCGTTGATTCTATAACAAAATTTTATTTTTTTAAACATTTTTATGGCTCAAGTATGGCATGGTCCCATCCATCTTTATTTTTAGTATATAAATCTCTTTTGTTAAGCCTAAATCTGTTTCCTTCCCAAAATTCTATTTCATATGGGACAAATGAAAATCCTCCCCAATAATCTGGACACTTGTAGAGATCTTGCGATTCTAAAGTTTCTTCATAATTAAGTTTAATTGTTTTAAATGAAATAGCTTTTTTTGATTGATTTGAGCTTATTGATAAAGCATTTTTTTCAATAGCTCTATTTTTAAAATAATTATTATTATATTCTCTAGAAGTTTTTTTTATTTTTGCCTTCATTCGGATCTGAGTATTTGAAGATGCCCAATAGATTAAAGCAGATATTTGATCATGGCTAGAAAATGCAATTGATTTAGGTGAGTTATAGTTAGTAAAAAAAATAAATTCATCTCTATCAATAAATTTTAGGTTTACGAATCTTGAATCAACTTGATTTGCTTTCGAGTCATAAGATGAAATTGCGATTGCCTCAATGTTAGTTTGGTTTTGGTTAAATGCATGGTTATACTTTTCTTGAAACTTAATATAGGGGGTTTCTTTTGAAATATTTAAAAACTTAATCATCTTTTTATTTCTACATCCAAACGTCTCTTATATTTAATAAATAATATTATAATCAATAATAAATTCAGGTTTACCAGAATTTGAAAAGAATTACTAATACCTATACTTTGTGGAAATCGATTAATTAGAATATGAAAAAATAGTATTATTCCTCATAGCTTACATTATCCAATAGTTTATAACTATGACTCTCCTATCAGTATTGCTAATATTTTCTCTTACTGAATGCCAACTGTTCTCACATGGAATAAAGCCAGATATCTTATTTGGTTCAAAAGCTGCTGTATGAAATATTTCATTGGCAGATTCAAATTCATCAATCTTGTCTGGTCCGATATGCTTGTAATCATCATCAGCATTTTGTGATGATTTTGATTTCCAAAAAATAGTTCCAAGATTTTTCTGGTTCTCCTCAGATAAGCCTTCCTCAGGAACATAGAAAACAAAACTTAATCTTTTCTTTGGGTCATCTGTATGCGGCGGAATAAAAGCTCCTTGCTTAATAGATGAATATTCAATTTCTGCATAATAAAAATCAATAGGTAGTAAAAAAAACTCACATAGACTTTTAAAGACTCTTGTAGATTTTCCCCAAGGGTTTTTTACTTTGAATTTAAATCTTTTGTCATCAAAATAAATGAGGTGCGTCTTCACAAACCAATCATAAAAGCTTTTTGAAAGTATTAATTGGCATATAGTCTTAAAAGTTCCCTCATTTAATTTGTTTATATTATGCCCGCCAACTGTAAATTTTTTTTTGTTTCCATTATCTAAGAAAGTGTGATCAAAGTTAGAGAATTGATATAGCTCATCTTTTAAGTTTCTATAGGATTTTTCGTCCATAAAATTATTTTTTTCAAATACTGTAAAAGGTTTCTTTATAAAAGAATCCATGGACTCAAGACTGTCACTTAATGATAGAGTTACATTATTTTTTTGAATGATCATAATTAATTATATTGTTTCTGAATTTGTTTTAACATATCAAATAAGCAATCTTTCCAATGTTTTGTACTTCTTTTATTAACATTCAAAACACTATAGCTTGGTCGAATAGCTGGTGTAGGGTAATCTGACGCACTAATCCCTTTGATTCTTACATTTTTTTTTATAAGATCTAGCTTTTGCCCTTGTTTATATATCTCTTTTGCAAATTCTAACCAACTTGCCTGTCCAAGATCTGACCAATGATAAACTCTTTCTATAGAGGGTTCGTCGACAATAAACCATATAAATTTTGCCAGTCCCTTTGCATGAGTTGGGCAGCCAATCTGATCATCAACGATACTTAATTCTTGTTTTGAATTCATTAAATTAATCATGGTCTTTACAAAATTTTTGCCATAAATAGAGTACAACCAGCTAGTTCTAACTATAGAGTAGTTGGTGCAATCAGAGTCATGTATTGCAATCTCACCTCCAAGCTTTGATAGCCCATATATGTTTATGGGATTTAAATCATCATCTATTTTATAGGGATCAGACTTTTCTCCGTCAAATACAAAATCTGTTGAGGTATGTATTAATCTGGCCCCTGCTTGAGCACAATAATCTGCCAGAAATCTCACAGCCTGTTCATTAAGCATGAATGCTGCTGATTTATCAGATTCAGCTTCATCAACATTAGTATATGCTGATGAATTAATTATTGCTTCTGGATTATATTCTCTTAGCGTTTGGCTCATATTTAAATAACTAAATAAATCTATATCATTACGACCCAGAAATACAACATCCTTCGTACCCATCGTAGCTTTAAGTTCTGAGGCAAGTTGCCCGGACTTTCCTATAACTACATACATTTTCTAAGTATTTTGAGTTTTCCTTTTATAAAAGCCATCTTTAATTTTTGAATACCACATTTTATTATCTAAATACCACTCAACAGTTTTTTTTATTCCAGTTTCAAAAGTCTCTTTAGGTGTCCACCCAAGCTCTTTTTGAATCTTAGAAGCATCTATAGCATATCTCAGATCATGACCAGGCCTGTCATCAACATATTTTATAAGGCTTTTAAAGCCTTCTCCTCCACTTGCTAAAGAGAATTGATTTTTAGAGGCTAAACTTTCTAGTAAATCGCAAATAAGATTAACAACTTCAATATTTTTTTTCTCATTAGAGCCACCAATATTGTATGTTTCTCCTATTTTGCCTTTTACTAAAACTGTGTAGAGAGCAATTGCATGATCCTCAACATATAGCCAATCTCTAATTTGAGATCCATCTCCGTAAATAGTTAACGACTTGCCATCAAGAGCATTCAGTATCATTGCTGGGATAAGTTTTTCTGGAAAATGATATGGGCCATAATTATTAGAGCAATTCGTAATGACTACTGGAAGCCCATAAGTTCGATGCCAAGATCTAACTAAGTGATCACTAGATGCTTTCGAAGCCGAATATGGCGAGCTCGGTTTGTAGGGAGATTCTTCAGTAAAAAATCCTGTAGGCTCTAAGTCTCCATAAACTTCATCCGTTGAAATGTGATGAAATCTAAATTTAGATCTTTTAGCTGCGTCTATATTCTTAAGATACAATCTAGCTGCTTCTAAAAGCGAGAAAGTTCCAACTATATTTGTCTGTATAAAATCACTTGGCCCATCGATAGATCTATCGACATGACTTTCAGCTGCAAGATGCATTATAAAATCAGGCTGATATCTCCTAAATAAGTTATCAATAGATTTTTGATCCACTATATCAATATTTTCAAAGTTATATCTTGTATTATTTTCAACAGATTTCAAAGAATCCAGATTGCCTGCATAGGTAAGTTTATCTATGTTCACAACTATATTATCAGTCTCATTTATTAGGAAGCGTATAAGGGCTGAGCCAATAAATCCTGCACCTCCAGTTACAAAAATAGTTTTTTTCATAATTATCTAAAGTATTCTAATTCTAAAAAAGGTAATCCATCTAAATCTTTTTTTGAAAGGCTAGGTTGTTTGTTATCAACAAGAGGCCAGTTAATATTGATGTGGTCATCATTCCATCTTAAAGAACGCTCATGATCAGGAGCATAATAATTTGTACATTTATATGAAAATTCTGCAGTTTCACTTATTACATAAAAACCATGTGCAAAACCTTCTGGAATCCAAAATTGAAGTTTGTTTTCTGAGGATAAATTAACACCGAAATACTCTCCAAATGTGTCGCTAGATTTTCGTAAATCCACTGCCACATCAAAAACCTCACCAGATATTACTCGAACAAGCTTTCCTTGAGGTTGCCTTATTTGATAATGAAGCCCTCTTAAAATCCCATGACCTGACTTGCTATGATTATCTTGAACAAAAGAAACATCGGCAACATTCGTTTTGAACCAGTCCTCACGAAATGTCTCCAAAAAAAAACCACGATCATCACCAAACACTTCAGGCTGAATTAACTTAAGATCTTTAATAGCAGTATTTATGACTTGCATTATGAACTCTTTTTATCGACCAAACTTATTAAATATTTGCCATAACCACTCTTAATGAGAGGTTCTGCAATTTCTATAATTTCCTCAGCAGACAACCAGCCATTATGATAAGCAATTTCTTCTGGGCAGTTAACTTTTAAGCCCTGACGTTTCTCTATTGTTTCTATAAATTGTGCAGCTGCCAATAGATCGTCGTGTGTTCCAGTATCTAACCATGCCATGCCCCTTCCCATTATTTCGATATCTAAGCTTTTGGCATTTAAATAATGATCAATAATGCCTGTAATTTCTAACTCACCCCTTGCAGATGGCCTAAGTTGCTTTGCAACATTCACGACTTCAGAGTCAAAAAAATATAAGCCAGGAATTGCAAAATTAGATTTTGGATTTTTTGGCTTCTCTTCTACAGAAACTACCTTTCCCAGGTCATCAAACTCAGCCACACCATATGAAGATGGATTTGCAACATGATATCCAAATATAGTGTTACCACTTTTTACATTAATTGCCCTTAGAGAGTTTGGCCAACTGTGTCCATAAAAAAGGTTATCACCAAGAATAAGCGCAGCAGGACATCCTCCAAGAAAGTCTTCAGCTAGAATAAATGCTTGTGCTAATCCATCAGGACTGGGTTGGACAGTGTAAGATAGTTTTATACCAAAATTAGATCCATCACCTAGTAAATCTTTATATCTATTAATTTCATATGGCGTAGAAATAATTAATATGTCATTAATATTAGCCTGCATTAATGTTGCCAATGGATAGTAAATCATCGGCTTGTCATATACTGCCATAAGCTGCTTGGATACAACCTTGGTAAGCGGATAAAGCCTTGTTCCAGAGCCACCAGCTAATATAATTCCTTTTCTCATAGGTTAATTATAATTTAATAAAAGACATATAGTTATTTATTATATTTTCTTTTCTTGAGGAGCCGAATAAAATCCCATCTAGATTTTTGGCTTCACTTAAAAAATCAGAAGGATGTTTGTGACTAGATCCACTGAACACTGACATAGCAATTGTTTCATAGCTACTATATTTATTTATGTAAATTTTAATTTTTTCTATACTTGGGTTAGTTCTAAATCCAATTTCATTATAATTAAAAACTATAGCGCAATTATCAAGCCCACTGCCCCAAAGCATATCTGCCATCTTTGGAAAATTCATTGTGTAAAAGAAAGATTTTTTCTTAAAACTATCATTGATGACATCGTAAAAGGATTTAATTAAATCGTCTCTTCCTAGGCCAAGAAGAAAGTCATTAGCAACATTCAAAAGGCCAATAGACTTAATATTTTTTTTGGGTATATCTTTTAATTCAACATCAATTATAATTCTTATTAAATGCTTATAATTTCCAAATAGGGCTTTAAAACTAGCTATCAACAAACTTATTAGGCCAGCATCTAAAGATTTAGAAAGCAAAGCTCCTAGCAAGCCTTTTTTAGAAATTAGTTCATTTATTTCATGCGCATAAGGAAGAGCTGGATGAAGATTAAATGGACATTCATCTTTTATCATATTAATAGCTTCAACTGTTTTTGAGTTAACAGTAAAACAAAAATCTCGGATACCTGCATCCCAAGCATCCTTAAGCGAAGTAGCTATTTTTTCAGTAGATTCATATTTATTTAAATATACTTTTCCTTTCCCTTTTGAATGATTTACTCCTAAGAATTGGTTATCACCATAAAATATTTTCATAGCCTTTCCGTATAGAGTTTTAAGATAGATTCATCACAAATTACAGCATCTTCAACACTACCATAATCATATGTATTTGAATTGACGCTATTTACAAAATCTTCAAGCTGAAGTTGAAATTCCTCGCCTCTTAGGTAATAGTTTACATTTGTATTTAAATCTTTTATTGAGATACTTTCGTTAACTTCTCCGGAAATCTCAATTGTTTGTCCATCGCAGATGATGTTGTTTTTTGAGGTCTTAATTTCAATACTTATAGAAGCCTTTCTAACAGTTTCATCTGCCCAATTGCAATATATATGTGAATGAAAATCTTTGAGATCCTTAAATGTAAACTTAGCTTGAAACTTATCTATAACACCCTCTTGAAAAATCTCATCTTTTGATAAGCACCTAACAGAATCTGGTTTCCCAAAAAAGAAGAAGCTTAGATCAATTACATGACAGCCATAATCATAAAGACAGCCTGATCCAATACCTGTATTACGCCATGAAATTGGAGTGCTACTGGAGACAACATTACCTGTCATGCTTATCTTTGATTTTTCAAGTGAGCCGTAGGTTTTGTTTAATAGTAAATCCTTCAATTTAATATAAATTGGATGAAATCTATACACGTAGCCGACTGAAAGGACTAATTTTTTCTTTTTTGATTCCGTAAGCAGTTTTCTGCTATGCAATGGATCTAAAGATAGAGGTTTTTCTACAAAAACATGTTTACCTTGATCAAGTAACTGCTCTGTAATCACAAAATGTGTAGATGGTGGAGTTAATACAAAAGCACAGTCATAACTTTCAAGGTTTATTTCTTCAATGGTTTTGACTACCTTAATTTTAGTTAGTCTTCTAATTATTAGCCTAGTTAAAAAATTTGGTTCGACTATAGAAAGTAATTCAATATTAGGATGGTTAATTATATGAGGTAAATGGGAAAGTGAAATTCTCCCTGCACCTATAACAATACTCCTTAACATCTTGTAATTTATTTTCTCTAATTATTTATTTTTTTCGATAAGAAGCATCGCTTTGTCGTTCATTTTTATGCCACTTCTAATAACTTTTGCTGGAACTCCTACTGCTATAGATCCATCTGGAATGTCTTTTGAGACTACACTTTTTGCTCCAATAATGCAGTCAGAACCGACCTTAATGCCAGGTAAAATTGTTGCACCAACTCCTACAAACGTTCTTTCACCTATTTCAACGGGAAGTATTAATGGTAATTCGAAGTTATCTGGATTTCTGTAAACATGCTCATGACAAAGAATAGTTACATCACTAGCTATCAAACAATTTTTCTTGATTGTAATGCCAGCTGGATCCACACGATCAAGATTAAGATTCTTTTCTAAAATTACAGTTTTATCTATATTTTTATATCCTTGAAGTCTACAAATTAGCCATCTTAAGAATTGTTTTTTTGGTCCTATGGTTTCCAAAATTTTAATACGAATAGATTTTTTCATAATTTTCAAAGCTCCTAAAAAATAATTTCTTCATAAGATTTTATTATTTTTTTCCAAACATATTTTTGATTGGCTTCTTCCCACATTTTATCAATATTAACTATAGAAAGATTATAATTTCCCATTTTTAAAATTTCTTTCAAATCAGATCTATTTTTAAAATACAATGCATGCCCGCCAGTAGTATATCTGTTAAAAGATACATCATATGCCACAATTGGTAACTTAGACCACATTGATTCAACCAACACAGGATTTGTTCCACCCGCACTATGACCATGAATATAAAGCTCCGTTTTCGCATGTAAAGCTTTTATCTTTGAAACATCATATATTGGCCCTATTAGAAATATATTTTTATGATTTTTGTATTTCTTTAAGATGCTTTTTCCATATTCATTACTGCGCCAATTTGAAACAAATACAATACTTCTATTCAGTCCGATATATGAATCTAAGATAGTTTCAATATTGTTATCAATTTGCGACCTTGCCATGGCAAAGTCATAGGTTTCTGGAATAAGATAGTCATCGAATACTTCGAAATTAGTCTCAATATTTACAAATTGATCGCCACCATATGGAATGAAAACACTGCCACATTCGTAGCTAGTTAAAATATACTCACAAAGTCCTTCATTATCTGCAATTAGAATATCTGAATATTTTGCTGCCATTTTTTCATTAAACTTTAAAAATTTCCTTGTAAGCAAATTCCACTTAGCTCTTGACCATTCGAGGCCAGCCATATTTACCAAGAATTTAATTTTTGGAAAGATTATTTTTAAAAGAGGCAATGCAAAAGTAGCCGATGTTCCAAGTATTAAAACTGTGCCGCCTGAAAGACATCCTGAAATAATACCAACCAGATCATAAAAAATTGATTGCCACCCATTTGCCTTTAGATTAACGGAAATTAAGTGAGCATTTTTATAATTAGTTAAATTATTTTTATCTAAAAAATTCTTTTCACAATATACAAAAACATCCATAGATTTAAGCTTTTCTGAGTCTAAAAGATTGTCTACCAATGTTTCGAAACCGCCATAGTTTCCCGGTACACCAACTATTCCAACAATATGAAGTTTTTTATCTTTGCTAGATAAAGTATTTATATTTTTAAAATTCTTAAATATCAATTTTTATATTTTTTCGTAAACCTGTTCTGTGAGATTGGTGCAAATTTCCCAACTATATTTTTTATCTAATAGCAAATTTGATTCAGCAACAAGAGAATCTAGATCCCATGTCCCATTATGAATTTCAAGTAAGCGATTGTTTAAATCTTTAATGTCAGCCTTTTTAAAAACTAAACCATTAACACCATGCCTAACTACTTCTAGCATGCCAGGTATATTACTAACAATAACAGGGACTTTGTTTGATATGGCCAGTAAAATTACGCCACTTTGCATGATGTTATCGTAAGGTAAAACTGCAATATCTGCTGCAGAAAAATAAGCAGATAACTCTTCATTTGGTATGAATTTAGAGACATGAAGATATGATTTTTCGAGCTTATCTTCCAAAAGGTTTCTTAGAAATATATCGTCTGCATCAGTCATTGGTCCAGCAACTAGGAGTTTAATATTTTTGAAGCCATTTTCTTTTGCAAGTGATACTGCATTTATCAAAACATCTAGCCTTTTAACTTTTTTGCATTGGCCAAAAAATAGTACAACAAAATCACTGTCACTAAAGCCAAACATTTTTTTTGAAGATGATTTACAAGGAGTATCTTTTATAAGCCCTTTAAAATTGCCTAAGGGGATAAGATTTATTTTTTTTGAATCTATTCCAATTTGCAATAATAAATTATAGGCCACTTCACTATGCACAATTATTTCATGAGGAAGTTTGTACATATTTTGCAATAGGAATTTTTTCTCTCCGTCTCTAAAAGAACCTACATCATGAGCTGTAATAATTATCTTTCTTCTCAATAGTAAAGATAATAAAACGAAGACAAATTGTAATAACCCAACATGGAAAATTTGAAAATGGAAAACTTTAATGCCTGCTTTGACTGAGTGAAAAAGAGTTTTGATCATGCCTTTAATATATCTTAATGCTTTCAAATATTTAGAGTTTGATAAAAAAACATTATTAAAATAACAATAAGCATCATGTGTTTTGTTTTGAGAGTATATGGATGAAGTTATTAAAGTCATTTTGTAGATGTCTTGAGAAACATTTTCACATAATTGATGATTGAGAAAGTCCATACCTCCCTGACCCCCTACAGGATCAATGAGAAATATTTTTTTATGTTTTTTCTTGTTAGCCATTTTAAGTATTAGTGTTTATAAATTTCTTGGCAATGTACCAAATTTTAATATAAATATTAAAAACAAAATTGCCTCAGGGCCATAAAGAATACTTCCAGTTGTTACCGATGCAATACAATTCATAATAAGAGTGGCAATCATTGTCATGTAAAATTCTCTAAATTCAGTTTTTTCACCAACTCTTAAAAACTTTCTAATAACTGAAAAAGCAAAGAAGTACTGGATTAGCAAAAAAGAAACTCCAACAAGACCTACTTGGAATAAAATGCCTATTAAACCCAAATCTGATGGATGCAAGTATCCGTATACTCCTTCATATCCACCCATCCATTGATTACTTAGGGCTCCAGTACCAAACATTATATTTTCTGAAATTAATGGAAGTACTATCAAGAACTGCTGAATCCTAGAGTTTGCAGACCAGTCCTCAACCTCACTTACGCCAGTTATTGCTAAAAAAGCATCACTATATTTTGAGAAGAAAACTAAAAAATAGCCAGGGTCAATAATAGCTATTATTGTAAATACAAAAATTAATAATGCACAAAATCTAATAATGTTACGAAACTTCATTGCTAGATTTACCTTATTGAAATTAAGAGTGAGAAACACTACTGCAATAAAAAGACTTAAAAAAAGCATTCTTGAAATAGATCCTAAAAGAAGATAAGTTAAAAAAATTATAAATGATATCGTGTTAAGTTTAGATCGCTGATGAGGATTAATACTCATGCAAAAATAGTAAAGTAGTCCAAAAATAATAAACCCTTTTGGAAAATTAAAATTATTGCCATTGGGTCCAAGAATTACCCAATTTCCAAAATCATCAGCAATTAAGTTATTTGGGTTAAAAAAAAGGTCTAGGAAGCTAAATGTTAATAGAGAAAACCATGCTAAAAAAATAAAGCATGATTCTAGATGCTTTATTTTAAATCTGCCCTTAATAAATTGCTGGGTAAGTATTAATACAAATATTAGGAGTATTAAATATCTATATGAAGCAAGTCCATAGAAAATAGGCTGACCATATGTGTAGAAAGCCGATACAGAACCTAAAATTGGAATAAAAATTAACATAAAGAACACATAGTTTTTAAGATTATTAAATGTCTTAAATGAGATGCCTCTATAAAAAAAAATAAAAAGAAAGATGATAAAAAAAAGGATAACATTGAATGTCCAACTTAAACTGGGAACATATCTAAACCATCCATAAAATAATGGAAAAAATAAAACTAATAAAAGCACTTTGAAGTTTATAGTTAGTCTTATCATTTTATTTTGCTAACACTCATTTATTGCTATCTAATAAACCATTCTTTCTCTGGGCTTTTCTTTCCTAATAAAACAGACAAGATTATTAGACCATTTGAAAAAGATTCCGTTCTAAATAAAAATTTAATGCCTCTCGCTAAAAGAAAAAGATAAACGAAAATATAATTTCTTGGAGTATGCTTGCTCGCAAAAATTAGTTTACTTTTTGATTGAAAAAAAGCAGCTAATTTGCTGCCACTATTTTTTGAGTTACTGGTGCCTATAGTTGCTCCAATTTTATGATAAACAATAGCACTTGTAGCAACTGCTATTTTTTCATCAGCTTGTAATCTCATTGATAAATCAATTTCTTCATTATACAAAAAATAATCTTCGCAAAACCAACCAACTTTTTTTATAAAATCCGCTCTCAAAAGCATTGATGCACCAGATATATAATTTATTTTTGATTCAGCCATATAATTAGTTATATTTTTATTATATTTTTCTCCTTCACCAAAAGACCACCCCCTTCCCGACAGTAATGAATAGTAACTTCCTCCATAGTATTGAACAATATCTTCACTATCTTTTTGAAGAATAGTTGAACCACAAATACAAATCTTTTTATTTTTCTTAATCCTTTCTACCATTAATGACAATGTATTGGGCAAAATTGAAGTGTCATTATTGAGAATCCAAAAATAATCAGATTCGAAATTACTATCTGCATACAAAAGACCTATGTTATTTCCTCCAGAATATCCATAATTTTTGTTTGCACTTATTAATACAACTTTATTAATAAATTGATTCTTACTTTCATAAATCTTCACTTCGTTAACTCTTTTAGGAGTATCTTTATTTGGTTTTTTTTTAGCTTCAAAGCTGTTATGTGTTTCCAAAAAAGAGTTAATTTTATCGACAGAATTATCATTAGAACAATTATCAACAATTATTATATTTATAGATTTATTGAAATAATTGGTTCTGGTAATCGATTCAATACAATTTATTGAATCATTAGATGAATTCCAATTAACAATTACAATAGTTGTGTCTATATTGCTATTCATAAAATTAGCCGATTATGTCTCTTAGAAAAGTTAGTTTTGATGAGGAGTATCTTTTATATTTACCTGAGATGACCTCAATTATGATCTTTTTAAAACGTTCAAACATATTTAAGTTTTGTAAATTTGCTCTAAATCTGAGGTGGCTAGCTTTTTCTTTAAATAATCTTGAAGATTTTAAGCTTTGAAAGGATGGATTTTTCCCACTGGTAATTTTAATTGCGATTTCTTCTAGATCATTTGGTAAATCTAAATCATAGTTCCTCTTATTTTTAAATGAGCTAATTAATTTCATTATAAAGCTTGTTTTTTTTCCTGAGCCTGCCACTTGATCATTATGTTGCCTATAGTATGTTGTGCTGACGGAATCAGCATATCCAATATAATTAAGTCCACTCAAAATCATTGGTATCCATCCATCGTGCGTGAGAAGAGATGACTTTGATTTAATAGGAATGATCTCAGTTATGATCTTAGATTTGAAAGCTAGCGTCATTCCATAGATAAAATTATTATATTTTAAAAGGATTGGTAATTGATTTTTATTAAAGCTTCTCTGAGACCTTTTATTAAAAGATCTTAGTTCCCAAAGAGAAATATTTTGAAGTCTTCCAAATGAATCTATTATTTTTGAGTCAGAAAAATAATAATCTACCTCTTTTTTATTAAAGATATTGAATACATGTTGAAGTCTATTGGGATCCCATAAA
>MDSZ01038422.1_pt1 | contig 13017 bp, 10 predicted proteins | sample 811201 | NCBI WGS metagenome assembly MDSZ01 (sample SAMN05326647, study PRJNA326480) | marine metagenome | isolation source: seawater | place: Indian Ocean: North | collected 2010
AAGAACAGAGGAGATTCAAAGGCTAAGTTGAAAGATTTTGATGGAGCCATTGATGATTTCAATAAAGCCATTGAATTAAACTCTGATTATACCAACGCTTATCACTCTAGAGGAATTTCAAAGAATAATTTAAATAACTACCATGAAGCAATTACTGATTTTAATAAAGTTGTTGAGTTAAATCCTAATTATGCAGAGGCTTATTATTATAGAGGGAATTCAAAGAAGAAATTAGGAAAGGCCTTTTTTAGTGATTATAATAAAGCAATAGAGTTAAACCCTAATTATGTAGATGCTTATTATTACAGAGGAGATTTAAAGGATTCTCTAAAGGACTATTATGGGGCAATTGCTGATTTTTCAAAAGCCATTGAATTAACTCCTGATTTTGCAAATGCTTATTTTTGCAGAGGGAATTCAAAGGCTAAGTTAAAGGACTATAATGGAGCAATTGATGATTTTACTAAAACTATAGAACTCAAACCTGATCATGCAGATGCTTATTACTATAGAGGAAATTCTAAAAAAGAATTAGGGAAACTCTATTGCAATGATTATGATAAATCCTGTCAATTAGGTAGACCAACGAGTTGTGAGCAGTATAAAATTCATTGCAGGGATTTAGAACTATAACTACTAAATTTATAATAACAATACAAGCTGTTTTTAAAGTTTTGTAGAAACTTTTCTAGCTGTTTTTTTTCTGTTATTTGAGGGATCTACATTTGGAGCTGCATCAATAGCTTTTCTCTTTTTAGTCTCTTTTTTTGTCTTAGTACTATAATCTGTTTTACTTGCTTTGTCAGATTTTTTTGACTTTTTGTTCTTTTTTTTCTTCTTCTTCTTAGATTTCAATAATCCCTTTTCACTATAATTGGTTTTTTCATGGGGTTCTGCTTTTGAAGATTTTATATTTTTATTTTGAGAAAAAGCAATGGTGCTTAAAAAGGTTAAAATTATTATAAAAATAAAATTTTTCATTGATTTAAGTTTATTATAAAGCTACGTTAATTCTTTTTAATTTTTTTAAATATATTGATTTTATTTGTAGCGATCTTTAATCAACTGTAAGTGATTATTTTTTAATTTACTTCTATTGTTATTAGAGAAATCTGTAAAATAATTATGATTTTGTATGAATTTTATCTGTATTTGATCCCATTCTTTTTTGCTTTTTAGTCTCTTATTTTCTTTTAATTCTCTAAAAAAATTATCAGAAATATTATCAAAATCTTCCCTTCCTAAATAGTCTAAATCTGCATCACAAATAATTTTTTCTAACTTATTTTTGGGTGTTTGAGGAACTTTAGTAGCTAAAATTAATTGAGAAATCTTTTCAATTTGGGATTTAGAGTATCCATATTCAGGAAGAAGTTTTTGTGCATATTTAGCTCCAATTTTTTCATTGTTTTCATATTGATCGATATATCCCATATCATGAAATAAAACTGCTGTTTTTAAAATAAAAAAATCTGCTGGTTTCACCTTTTCATGAAAACAAATCTGATCCAAAGATTGTAATACATCTAAAGTATGATGAGAGCCATGGTAGTATAAATTAGATGATAAATTATCATTTAAAAACTGAATCACAAATGTTTTTAATTTCAAAAAATCCAACTTTGATTTAGCGTAAAAATCTATGATACTATTAAACCATGTATTGTTTAATAAATTATTTTTTTGGTTATAGGACAACTTTAAAGAATTAACAAAAAACATATTTATATCTCCAGTATTTTTTGTCGGAATTTCGCCCCTATTTGTACAGTTGTAAAACATATTTACGAAATTATAAGTATCCTCAGAAATATTTACTTTACCTGGCTCACAATTAGCTTCCATTCTTTCTGCAATATTAACAGTACTTCCAAAAATATCATAGGCAATTCTTTTAGTTCCTATTACACCTGTAATAACTTCGCCAGTATGAATGCCAATTCTAACAGTCCAATTTTCATCACTATTTTCAATTAGTGATTTATCTTTGGTTTTTTGCATTAGATTTTGAATCTCTAATGCTGCTAAGACACATTTTATTGGATTTGTTTTAAGATCAACTCCTAACCCTCCTACGGCTAAATAAGCGTCGCCAATTGTTTTAATTTTCTCTAACTTATATTTTTCAATAATTGCATCAAACTCAGAAAATAAATTATTAAGTTTTGTAACTAGGATTTTAGGGTTAATTCTTTCGGCTATTTTACTAAATCCAACTATATCAATAAACATTACTGAAGCATTCTCATAAGTTTTTATACTTACTTGACCTTGTTCTTTTAGTTCCTTTACAACATAACTTGGTAATACGTTTAAAAGAAGTTCATCTGATTGATCTTTCTGCTGCTTTACAATTTTATTTTGCCTTTCTATTCTATCTTTTTGTTTAGAAATTAGCTTGGTTCTTTTGTCAACTAAAAATGAAAGTTTTCTTTGATTGGCTTTTATTTGTCTGACCCTAAATATATATCCAACAATTAAAGTAGTTAATGTGAAAATTAAGAGATTTAAATAGATATCATTGGGAAAATGAAAATTGAATAGTTGTAGATAAGACAGTCTTTTAGTAGATTCTGCTAAAATTAGCATACTTAAACAATTTCTACCCCAAATATTACTATATCATCTACTTGTTCGTAAGATCCCATCCAATGAAATAACCTATCTTCAAGTTTTCTTTTTTGATCTTCCATGGATTCTTTTATGGTCTCTACTAATAGCTCTTTGAACTTTTTGTACATAAACTTCTTACCTCTTTCTCCTCCAAACTGGTCAGGATACCCATCAGAAAAAGCATAAATTTTATCTCCTTTTTTAAGGTCAATCTCAAATGTTTCATAGTTATGCTCTCCCTCAGTAAATGATCCTATAGCAAATTTATTAGTTTTAAAGACTTCTAACTCGCCATCTCTTATCAAATAAAGCGGATTATTTGCCCCTGCAAACTTAATTTTCATATTTTTTAAATTTAAGGAGCACAAAGTAATATCCATACCATCTCTTATAGAGTCATCAATAGTTTTATTTAATGAATTATTAACATATTTGTTTAAGCCATCTAACATTGTCCCTGGTGTAGGAGTTTTTTGTTCACTAAAAGCACTATCTAATCCGTTGGCTCCCACTAAACTCATGAAAGCACCTGGTACACCGTGGCCAGTACAATCTACAGCAGCAAACATCAATTCATCTTTTTGCTTGCCAATCCAATAAAAATCTCCTGACACAATATCTTTTGGTTTAAAAAAAACAAACGATGAAGGAAAATACTTTTTAATAAATTTTTCTGGGGGAAGAATAGAGTCTTGTAATCTTTTTGCGTACCTTATACTAGCTGAAACGTCAGTGTAAAGTTCTTCAATCTCTGCTTTTTGCTTAACCACTTCTTCAGTTCTAGCCTGTACCTTCTCTTCTAGTATTCTTTCTGTTTCAGCTAATTCGTCCTTCATCTTTAAAAGTGCATGCCCTAATACATCTTCATCACTTAATGGTTGGTACTCATAATCAAAATTACTCTGGCCAATTTCGTGGGCAAAATCTGTAGTTTCTTTAAGTCCTGTAACTAAACTATTCATGGCCTCAGACATTTCACCAATCTCATCATTACTTGGCTTAAGCTGACTTTTTGGGAAAACCCCTCTTCCTAAGCTTAAAAGGATAGATTTAAGTCTTTGTACAGGCTGGGTAATGCTTATCGTAGTAAATATCGCTATAGAGATAGTACCAATGACAATAATAATAGAAATCAGCAAAATATTATTAATTAAACTAGAGAACCTTTCATTAGTCTCAATTTGCTGTTTATCTGCAATTTGAGTTCTTATATGAGATAATTCATTAATGAAAACCAAAATAGATTCATAATTAGAATTGATTTCTTCAAACATAGTTTGAGCCATAAGGGAAGAAAATCCGTCTTGATAACTACTTATATCAACCAGTACATTTCTCACCTCATTATTATAACTTTCTATTAAAGAAGAAACTTCAGCAGAAATATTTTTAAATTCTTCAACACCTCCAGATTCTTTCATCCACTTATTTGAAAGTTGATCAATAGTATCTAAATCACTTTTAATAATGCTATCAAGCATTAATTGCGCTTCTATCTTGAACTGTTCATCTGGACGAGATTCGTCAATTACCCATTGTTGCATATAAGTATGCGTTTTGGATATATTATCTTTAAGTTGGTTTATTACAAATAGTGAAGGCTGGTCAACATTTAAAAATTTATCATTTGATTTAATAGCCTCGTTAACGACAGAAAATGTATAAAAGAATACTATAAGAAGAAGTATTACTACAATGCTAAATCCCCCACCTATTTTTTTTCCTACAGTAAATCTCAAAATAAATTATTAGTTATCTCCAGAATTTTTTGATTCTAGACCCTTGAGTATATTCATATATTCAACATGTTTTTCCATGTCATTTAAGCTATAATAAACTGCTGCAATTCCCTGAACAATCGAGGTTTCTTCTGGTTTCATTTGATAAACTTTTTCAAGGTAGGGTAAAGATTTTGAAAAATAGTCAACTGCTTGTTCTTGCATTAAAATTACCATTTCTAAATCAGCATCTATATCTAGTTCTTCCAGAATAATATCAACTCCAAGGTTATGGTAAAGAATTCCAAGATCGTAATTAGGGGTATATTGATTGGGGTTTAAGGCTAATGACTTATTAAAGTAATTTATGCTAGAGTCTAATAAATTTTTGGAATTAATTTTATCGTTTTCATATCTCATTTTATACATTCGTCCCATTCCATTAAAGAAGTCAATGGAAATATTTGAAAAATCGTAATTAGGTTCAGCTATACTTTTAAGCTTCTTAAATGTGTTGTAGTAATCAAGAGCTTTACTTTGTTTCTTAAATTCCATTTTCTGCATAATCATTAATGCATCATTTATGTAAGAAATTGAAAAAGAATTTAAAGCCTGTAAGTTTTTTTCAGTGAATTGGTTTTTATTGTCATAATTAACAGACTTGATAAAGTAATCACACGCTGCTGGTCTAGCTGAAGAGGAAGAAGATTTACCATCAATTTCTCTATAAATATTAAAGTTAATAAAGCCACATAAATGTAAAAAATAGGCATCGCTGGATTTATCAGGGCATTGAATCAAAACAGTATCAATGTATTGAGATGCATTAAGATAATTTTTTGACTTGTACTTTTGGATCAACAACATTTGCTCGGGACAATAAGAAGTGTTCTGTGAAAAACACGTAGAAGACATGATCACAAAAAATAAGAACGATATGATATTACTGTAGAGCTTCATATTGTTGAATAAGCTAATTTAGTTAAAGTTTGACCAATAGTAAAATCTTTTTTTTCTGCTTTCGATTTGTTAATCTGGAATTTTAACCTGTTTTGAACATATACAAAGTTAATCATTGAACCTGTTGTAGCTAAATCTTCTCCTTCTGTAACAAGCAATGTTTTATCATTCAATCCTTTTTGCACTGTAGCCATGGATTCTTTTTCTTCTCCAGAGACAAACAACAAATGACAATCTGAAATATCCGAAGCAGATTCATAAAAGGCAAACTTTATTTTTTGGCTGCCATTCATTTTATCCTTAAATGATGTGTTAAGTAAGTTATACAAGTCTTTACTGCCATAAATACCAATTGTAAAATCCCCAGTAGTATATGCTTTTGGCCAATATACATTTTTTGCAAACTGATAAATAAACATACTTTTCATTTTGACCTTAAGTGCTTTTGCTGCAGAACTAGGACTTTGTTGTGCGTGCAAACAATTCACTGAAATAAAAAATGTCAGAAAAAGTAAAATGAATATTTTAAATGGATTATACACTATATAAATATACTACAAAAATAATAAAGAAAATTATAAAAATAGTAGGTTTAATGTTATTTCATTTGGTGTTTCTGATGCTTTCGTCTGCTTTTTAAAGCCTTTTTTTTGACTAAGTTTTTATTATACTTATTTCTAATTGCAAGATTTCTTTGTTTACTAGTAAAGCTATCTTCTTCTATCCCTGTAGGCTTGAACTTGTTTTTTCCTGTTATTTTAAATGGATCATTGTCAATTCCAATAATCCCATTTTGCCTCTTATAATTTGTAAACGAGTCATTTTGCCTTTTAATAAATGTTTTTGAATAAAGCAGCCCCAAATTATTGTTTTTCTTAATTGAGGGTCTTCTTCTTTTTTCAGAAAATGGATCTCTGTATTGGGAAATTATATTACCATAAAATAAAAAAAAGAAAATTAATGCAGTTAATATGTAAAACCTTCTTCTTTGCATTCAAGAAATTACACTTGCTCATCCTGAGGAATCTCTTTACTTAAGTCTCTATCAAAAAGGTATAGGCCCCCTTTATCATTCCCAATCATATTTAAACGATCTAAAATTGTTCTTGCTAAAGCTTCTTCTTCTAATTGTTCTGCAACATACCATTGCATAAAGTTATGGGTAGTAAAGTCTTTTTCTTCTAGGCAAAGGCCAACAATATTATTAATACTTTCTGTAACATTTAATTCATGCTCTAACAATGATTCGAATACATGTGTAAGTGATTTAAAAGTTGTCGGTGGCTGAATTAAAGCTGGAATTAATGCATTTCCACCTCTTTCATTGATAAATTTTACCAATTTAAGCATGTGCATTCTTTCTTCGTCACTGTGTTGATAAAGAAAAGAAGATGAGCCACTAAGACCCTTGGTCTCAGTCCATGAAGCCATAGATAAATAAAATTGAGATGATGATGCTTCTAGCTCTATTTGTTTGTTTAATGCTTTTTCAATAATATCTTTTAACATAAAAATTATTTTTTTCAAATGTACGTCATTTAGACAAATTTTAAAATAAGAATTTTTAAATTAACTCTTATTTATACTCATTCAAAATCATACAATATCATATATGAATTCTTTCAATTAAAATTTTAAATTTTTAATCTCAATCTTTATCAAAAGAAATTTATAAATTCGGGAAATATGATACACCAAACTCCATTGAGTAAATATATTTTTTGTTTGCTTTTAATGACCCAATTCTTGGTCGTTGATTTCATGTCTCAAACCACTATTAAGGGAGTTGTCAATGATGGCGAAACTAATGAAGAACTTATTGGAGCTACTGTCAAAATAGTGAATTCAACTTTTGGATGTGTAACCGATTTTAATGGTGAGTTTACCATCAAAACAAAACTAGAATTACCTTTTAGTATTGAAATATCTTACATAGGTTATGAATTAAAAGTTGTCGATGTATTGGACAATAGGTTTTTAAAATTAAAATTAGAAAGTAAAGATTTACAGTTAAAAGCTGTTGAAGTGATGGGAGGCATCAGTAAAAAACTCAAAGAATCTCCGTTAAGTATTGAGTCTATGGATATTAATGACATTAAACAAACTTCAGCAACCAACTTTTATGAAGGCCTCAGCCATATGAAAGGAGTTGATATGACTTCTGCTAGTTTAGGATTCAGAGTTATTAATACTAGAGGGTTTAATAGTACTTCTCCTGTAAGATCTTTGCAAATAATTGATGGAGTTGATAATGCTTCTCCAGGATTAAACTTTGCATTAGGAAATTTTTTAGGGTCTTCAGAACTAGATCTAATGAAAGTTGAAATTGTCTCTGGAGCAAGTTCAGCATTTTTTGGCCCCAATGCATTTAATGGAGTAATCAGCATGAATACAAAAAATCCTTTCTTATTTGATGGGCTTTCGGCAAGTGTGAAATTGGGAGAAAGATTTATGAATGAATATGCAGTTAGATATGCTAAAGTTTTCAAAGACGATGAAGGTGAAGACAGGTTTGCCTACAAACTCAACCTGTTTTATATGAATGCTAATGATTGGGAGGCAACTAACAGTAATAGTGTTGCCGATTTAGATACTGATGAAAGCAATCCTGGAAGTTATGATGCTGTTAATAGGTATGGTGATGAAAATTTAAGTCCCATTCTAAATAATGGAATCTATGGATTAAATGGAATTCCAGATCCTAAATTAATTTCTGATTATCCCGGATTAGGGAGGTATCATAGAACTGGTTATTGGGAGAAAGATATTGTTGATTACGACACTGAAAATTTTAAGGCAAATGCTGCTTTTCATTATTTATTTAAGAATAAAACAGAACTTGTTGCTTCTAGTAATTTCGCAAATGGGACTACAGTTTATCAGGGGGATAACAGGTTTAGTTTAAAGGATATTAAGTTCTTTCAAAATAAAATTGAAATTAAAAAAGAAAATAATTTCTTTATAAGAGCATACGCAACTCATGAAGATGCTGGAGATAGTTATGATGCTGTACTTACTGCTTTCCAGTTGCAAAATGCTGCAACTAGCGATGAAGATTGGGATTACTTATATAAAGATTATTGGAGAGATAATATAACTGATAAAATCAGAGATATAGACCCGAATATTAATTGGACTCCTTGGTATGACCCTGTAACGCAAACTGGTTATCCAGCAGATACAGCAGCCATTAATCAGATTCTTTCTCAGCCTCAATACATAGATTCGTTATATGTTTGGCACCAACAAACTGCTGAATATGCTAATACAGCATATGTTCCCTTCGGATCAGAAAGTTTTTATAAAGTTGGAACCAATAGGTTTGATTCTTTAAAAAATGAAATTACTTCAAAGGCTTCAGTACTTAATGGTGGATCTAAAATAGTAGATCAATCCGCTCTTTATCACCTTCATAGTGAAAAGACGTGGGATACTGATTTTTGCAAAATAACTTTGGGTGGAAACGGTAGAATATACACCCCAAAATCTGGTGGATCTTTGTTCAGCGACACTGGAAGTAATGTAATTGTAAATAGAGAATATGGTGGCTATTTTGGAATAGAAAAAAAGTTTTTTTCTGATCAGTTAATGCTTAAAGCTTCATTAAGAATTGATAAAAATCAAAATTTTAAGTTTCTACCAACTCCGGCAGTTTCTCTTATCTACAATTTAGATGATAATAATACCATAAGAGCCACCTTCACATCAGCTATTAGAAATCCAACATTATTAAATCAATACATGTACTATAATGTAGGAAGAGCCAAATTAGTAGGTAATATCAATGGATACGATTCGTTAGTTACTATTGAATCTCTTAGAACCTATACTTACAGTGAGTTTGAAGAAGATTCCTTAGAATATTTTAGCGTTAATCCTATAAGCCCTGAGAAAGTAAAGTGCTTAGATATTGGATATAGAGGGGTCATCAATAGAAAAATATACATAGATGCAGGTTACTATTTTAATTGGTATACCAACTTTATTGGTTTTGTAACTGGAGCCGATGTTTTTTTAGATCCGTTTCTTGGGAACCCCTACATACTTGATGTTTACAGAATTGCCACTAATTCAACAGAAAGAATTACCACCCAAGGATTTTCTTTAGGCTTAAACTATTATTTGGATAATCAATTCACAATTAATGCCAATTATTCTTGGAATAAATTAAATCAAATTAATGATGACCCAATTATTCCTGCTTATAATACCCCAGAAAATAAATTTAATATTGGAATTAACGGTAAAGAAATAGACGTCTCATTATTTAATATTGGGAAAATTAGTTTTAACACCAATTATAAGTGGGTTCAAGGATTTATTTTTGAGGGATCTCCTCAGTTTACTGGAGAAATACCTTCTTATGGTTTACTAGATTTTCAAATTACAAAGCAAATATCTAAACTGGATTTAGCTATAAAATTAGGAGCATCAAATATTCTAAATAATGAGGTTATTCAAGTTTATGGGGGCCCTTTTATTGGAAGGATGGCTTACCTTTCTTTACTCTTCGATTTTAATAACTAATCCCAACTTTACTAATATTATTAAAATTTACTTTATCTTTATTTAAATTAGACACTATTAATTTATTATTAAAACTTAACATATGAAAAAAATTACTTTTAATTTTCTATTTATTTTTACTCTGCTATTTACTACAAGTACAGTAGCTCAGACAAGATATTTAGATCCCGTATTTCCATCTGTAGATACTACTAACAATATCGTTTATGGTGTAAATTACACTGTAATGGTCCCTGGCTATGTACTTCCTACAGGTGCAGTAATCCCTGGAGTTGGTGCAATTCCTTCTCTTAATTTTCAGTTTTTCGAACCAACAGGTGATACTGAACCAGAAAGACCATTAATAATTTATCTACATACTGGAACATTCGCTCCAATTATTAGAAACGGTAATCCAACTGGCTCCAAAGATTATGACTTTGCTACTCAAGTTTTTTGTCAAAATTATGCTGTTAGAGGGTATGCAGTAGCTAATTTGGAATATAGACTTGGATGGAATCCATATTTACCAACTGAACCGGAAAGAGCTTCTAGTTTAATGAAAGCTGCTTACCGTGGAATTCAGGATGTTAAATCTGCTATTAGATTTTTTAGAATGAGTTATGAAAATGGCAATCCATATGCAATTGATACTTCAAGAATCATTGTTTGCGGCCAAGGAACTGGTGGATGGATAGCTACATGTTTAAATTCTGTTGACAAGTTGTCAGAACTTCAATTACCTAAATTTTTAGATGGTAACGGAATTCCATTAATTGACACTGCCGTATTAGGTGACTGGGATGGATTTGGAGGTGTAGACACATTAAATATTCCTAATCATCCCGGATATTCTAGTGAACACGATATGGTTCTTAACATGGGTGGAGCTATTGGAGATATTAGTTGGCTGGAAGCTGGTGATAAGCCGATTGCTGCTGTCCATGGAAACTTAGATGCTATTGCTGTATTTAGTTCTGGTAATCTTTCAGTTTCTGGAGTAAATGTAGTTAGTGCAATTAGCGGATCTCATGATGTGATGGAAAAAGCTAATAACTTAGGAAACAATAGTTCTATTCCTAATTTATATGATCCTTATACTCTTGCAGCCAAAAATGCTTCAAATAGCTTAGTGGGTAGTATGGATTTTGGAGGGACTACTATCAATAAAACTCCAGATAATTTATTTCCATTTATTACAGGAAATCCTGGTGAAGGTGCTCCATGGGATTATTGGGATTCAGCAACTGTTGTATATCTTGCTACTGCTCAGGGATTACCTGATTCTGTAGGAACTCAAGCTCACTTATCCGGATTACAAACAAACCCTAATATGAGTCAAGCAAAAGCTTTAGCTTATATAGATTCAACAGTTAATTTTTTCTGTCCAAGAATGGTTAATGCTTTAATGCTTCCTGGTAATACTGTTGGTATCACTAACACTGATAAAGGATTAAGTGTAAATGTTTATCCTAATCCAGCAAGTGATTTTGTCTCATTTAATTCTTCTACAAATATTAATTCAATATCGATATTTGATAACAATGGAAAATTAATCAAGAATATGAACCCTAATAGATTTACTTACACTATTGATGTAAGCGATTATGCTAAGGGAATATATCACGCTGAAATTTCTAATGGAATTTCAACAAAAACTGAAAAGTTTATCATTAAATAGTAAAGTAACTTTTACTCATTATAAAACTAAAAAAGCCCCTTTTGGGGCTTTTTTTTTAGAGCATATTATAATTTGTTAACACAATAGGTATTTATAATTAATATATATTTGTCCACTAATTTTTAAAATTCTATGGAACTATTCATTCAAATCTCTCAGTTTATAATGAGCTTATCCCTGCTAATTATTCTGCATGAACTTGGACATTTTATACCAGCTAAACTATTTAAAACCAAGGTGGAAAAGTTCTATTTATTTTTTGACTGGCCTTTTTCTTTAATTAAAAAGAAAATTGGAGAAACTGAATATGGAATTGGACTATTGCCATTAGGAGGCTATGTTAAAATTGCTGGCATGATTGATGAGAGTATGGATAAAGAACAATTAAAAGAAGAACCTAAAGATTGGGAATTTCGATCAAAACCAACTTGGCAAAGACTCATAATAATGATTGGAGGAGTTACCGTAAATTTAATTTTGGGGTTTCTTATATATATTATGATACTCAATATATGGGGAGATGCTTACGTCTCGAATGATAAAATTACTAATGGAGCACATTTAAGCAACCCTAGTTATGAGAAGTATGGATTTAAAGAAGGTGATTTAATAGTAGAGGTGGGAAATGAAAAAGTTGTAGAATTTGGGAGCGCTGATAAAAGAATTTTAATTGATGGGGAAAGAAATTTAAAAATAAAAAGAGGAGATGATCTTATTTCATTAACTCTTTCTGAAGATATTGTTGAGGATTTATTAAAGAATAAAGGTCAAGGAATTTTTTCTAGTTACAGGACTTACAACGTTATTGATTCTGTAATTTTGGGGTCAAATGCAGAAAATGCAGGACTTCTATCAGGTGATAGTATTGTTGAAATTAATGGTTTTAAAACACCCTACTTTAAAGACTTTAGAGAAGAAATTCAAAAATATAAATCCGAAGAAATTGAGATTTCTTTCTATAGAAATAATAGCTATAACACGCTATCGGTATTAACAAATGCAAATGCTGAAATTGGATATTTAAAGTTTGAGGATAGAAGAATTTATAAATTTAAGAAATACTCGATTCCTGAAGCTATTCCAGCTGGGGTCACTAAAGGAATAGAAACGCTCTCAACATACGTTAAATCTTTATCACTTATTTTCAATAAAGAAGGAGCGAAGCAGATTGGTGGATTTGCCTCTATAGGTGGTTTATTTGACACCACTTGGAATTGGCAAAGATTTTGGGGCATGACTGCGTTGCTTTCAATTATATTGGCATTTATGAATATTTTACCAATTCCTGCACTTGATGGAGGTCATGTTATATTTTTATTATATGAAATGATTTCTGGAAGACCACCCAGTGATCAATTTCTAACAAGGGCTCAGGTAGTTGGAATGACCATTTTATTTACACTTTTAATCTATGCTAATGGCATGGATATATTCAGGTGGATAACAGAATAAAATCTACACTTTTAAACATCTTCTTGGGAATAATATTTTAAATCAAAGAGATAGATTCAAGCCTTACGGTATACATTTACTAAAAAG
>MDSZ01070741.1_pt1 | contig 13016 bp, 13 predicted proteins | sample 811201 | NCBI WGS metagenome assembly MDSZ01 (sample SAMN05326647, study PRJNA326480) | marine metagenome | isolation source: seawater | place: Indian Ocean: North | collected 2010
AATTTTCAATGACAAGATTAGCTAAAAGTTTTGAACACATATTTTCAACTATTTCTTTAGCTTTTTTTGGATCATTTTCTTTCACATCTATCTCAAAATATTTCCCTTGTCTTACCTCGTTAACATTACTAAAACCCATTCCATCCAAAGCTTGATGAATTACTTTACCTTGAGGATCTAAAACATCTTTTTTTAATGTGATAATTGCAGATACTTTCATTTATTTTTTTTTTTTACAGAAGATAATTTAGTTACATTTACTGCGGCTACATTTGATTGTTCATGTAAAATACCCAATCTTTTTGCAACTTCAGTATATGCAGGAATCAAATCTCCTAAGTCTCTTCTAAATCTATCTTTATCTAATTTTTTATCAGTGATAGAATCCCATAATCTACAAGTATCAGGACTAATTTCATCAGCCAAGATAATTTCATTTTTTCCATTATCTTTTACTCTTCCAAATTCTAATTTAAAATCTATTAATTTAATTCCTACACCTCTAAACATACCAATCATAAAATCATTAATTCTTAAAATCATTTTTCTCACTTTTTCAATTTCTTTTTTAGAGGCCCAATCAAAAGCGTAAATATGATCTTCAGCTATCAAAGGATCCCCAAGTGCATCATCTTTTAAACAGTATTCAATTAGAGGTTCTTTTAAAACAGTTCCATCCTCAATTCCTAATCTTTTTGTAATTGATCCTGTTGCAACATTTCTTACAATAAATTCAATTGGAATTATTTCTACTAATTTGATTACTTGTTCTCTCATATTTAGTCTTTTAACAAGGTGATTCTTAATTCCTATTTGTGACAAGTTCGACAAAATATATTCTGAAATACGGTTATTTAAAACTCCTTTACCTTCTATAGTACTTTTTTTTTGATTATTAAATGCTGTAGCATCATCTTTAAAATATTGAATGACTAGACCTTTATCTGATGTGGCATAAATAATTTTTGCTTTTCCCTCGTAAAGTTTTTTTCCCTTTTTCATTATTTAAATACTCTTCTGAATATTAGATTTATATGTTTAAAATGTTTTGAATAACTAAAAATAATTTTTAACTTTTTTAAAGAAATATTTTTCATAATGTATTTATCTGATTGAATGACATTAAATAAATCTAAATTTTCAGCAAAACATTTTTTTGCATGACTTTGAACAATTTTATAAGATTTTTCTCTACTTAAACCTGTTTTTGTTAGTTCTAGCATAAGCTCTTGTGAAAAAATTAATCCATTAGTTAAATTTAAATTTTTTAACATTTTTTTTGGATAAACAATCATATTATCTAGAATGTTAGTTAATCTAACTAATGCAAAATCAAGGGTTATATTTGCATCAGGTCCTATATTTCTCTCTACACTTGAATGCGAAATGTCTCTCTCATGCCATAAAGCAATATTTTCTAGGGCAGGGGTAACAGCACTCCTCACCATTCTTGCTAAACCTGTAAGATTTTCACTTAATATTGGATTTTTTTTATGAGGCATGGCCGAAGAACCTTTTTGATTTTTTGAAAAGTATTCTTGTAATTCATAAACTTCAGTTCTTTGTAGATGTCTAATTTCAGTTGCAACTCTTTCAATTGAACTTGCAATAATTCCAAGTACTGTAAAATAATATGCATGTCGGTCACGTGGTATAATTTGTGTTGAAATTGGTTCTACTTTTAAACCAAGTTTTTTAGCAACATGTTTTTCAATATTTGGATTTATGTTTGCAAAAGTTCCAACCGCACCAGATATTGCGCAAGTTGAAACCTCTTCGATAGCATCAACTAATCTTTTTCTATTTCTTTTAAATTCCTCATAAAAAGAAGCTAACTTTAGACCAAAAGTAATTGGCTCAGCATGAATACCATGGCTTCTACCGATACATGGAGTAAATTTATATTTTTTAGATTGTTTTTTTAAAACTTTAAGTAGTTGATCTATATCTTTCAAAAGAATTTTTCCAGATTGAATAAGCTGAATATTGAAACTGGTATCTACTACATCTGATGATGTCATTCCTTGATGTAAATATCTTGCCTTAATGCCGGCTTTTTCTGTAACAGAAGTTAAGAAAGCAATAACATCATGTTTTACTTGGCTTTCAATTTGATGAATTCTTTTCACATTAATTTTTGCCTTTTTTCTTACTACCGATGACACACCTTTAGGTATTTGACCTAGTTTTTCCATTGCCTGTGCAGCTGCAATTTCTACATCAAGCCATATCTTATATTTATTTTCTTCAGACCAAATATCAGTAAGTTCTTTTCGAGAATATCTTTTTATCATTAATTGTATGGTGGTTTAGAGTATCCTTTAGCAGATTCTGTGAAAATTTCATAACCATTTTCTGTAATTCCGACTGTGTGTTCAAATTGCGCAGATAAAGATTTGTCTTTGGTAACAGCAGTCCATCCATCGTTTAACATTTTTACATCATATTTACCTGCGTTAATCATTGGTTCAATTGTAAAAGTCATTCCAGGTTTAAGTTCCATTCCTGTATTTTTTCTTCCATAATGTAAAATATTTGGAGACTCATGAAAAGTAGTACTGATACCATGCCCGCAAAAATCTCTAACTACTGAAAAACCTTTTTCTTCTACAAAGGACTGAATTTGATAGCCTATATCACCAAGTTTTATACCTGGCTTTAAAATTTTAATTGCCCTCATCATAGATTCATAAGTTGTTTCAATTAAATTATTTAATTTTACAGATGTTTTTCCGATACAAAACATTCTACTTGTATCACCATAATGGTCATTAATTATTGCAGTTACATCAATGTTTAATGCATCACCTTCTTCGAGTATTCTATCCTTTGTTGGCACTCCATGGCAAACAACGTGGTTTAAAGAAGTACATAATGATTTTTTAAAACCCCTGTAATATAAAGGAGCTGAAAATCCACCATTGTCACGAATATATTCATAACCAAGTTTATCTATATAGTCTGTTGATACACCTTCTTTTATATTTTCAGTAAGCATATCTAAAGTTTTTGAAGCAAGCTTACCTGCTATTTTCATTTTTTCAAATTTTTCAGAATAATCACTCATCAATTATTTCAAGTTTTTTCTCAATTATTATTTTTTTTGTACTTATTTTACATCTGTAAGCTAAAAAATTTACTCCTGCTTTTTTCGCAATTATATAATTAGCATAATACTCATTATCTATATCTTTTGCTATTTTAAAATTTTTCATATTTTGAATTTGAATCAAAAAAATAAGATAGGTTTTATATCCTTTTTTTATGGCATCAATAAGAGTAAGAAGGTGTTTCGAACCTCTAGATGTTATGGCATCAGGAAATTCAGCAGTCTTCTTATCTCGAAAAAGTGTTACATTTTTTACTTCAACAAATATCTTTTTATCATTTTTTTTTACCAAAAAATCAAATCTAGTTTTATCGTTGAAAAAAACCTCAGGGATAATTTCGTCACAGTTCTTTAATTCACTAATAAGATTATTTGTCAATCCATGATTCACAATTTTATTGGCAAAATGAGTATTCACACCAACTAAATTATTATGGGATTTTATAATTTCTAGTCCGTATTTTAATTTTCTTTTTGGGTCATTTTTAAAAGATAAATAAACATCATTTCCTTGACTTAGAAGTCCTTGCATTGAACCTGTATTAGGACAATGGGCGGTCACAACTTCTTTATTTAATTTTACATCAACAAAAAAACGCTTATATCTTTTGATAAGTTTGCCTTTTATTAAAGACTTGGTAAATTCCATAAACAAATTATACATTTAAAATGAACAAAAAAACAAAAGTAAATTCTGCAATTCTAATTATTGGTAATGAAATTTTGTCAGGAAGAACTCAAGACACCAACACAAGCACATTAGCTAAATGGCTAAATTCTTTAGGAGTTACAGTGGAGGAGGTTAGAATTGTTCCTGATATTGAAAGTAAGATTATTGAAACTTTAAATTTTTTAAGAAAATCTTATAACTATGTATTTACTACTGGAGGTATAGGACCTACTCATGATGACATTACAGCAGAGTCTGTTTCAAAAGCTTTTGGTCTTGAATATGAGATAAACCAAAAAGCGTTCAAAATTTTAGAAGCATATTATAATCCGGGTGAGTTTAATCAAGGAAGACAAAAAATGGTTTGGATGCCAAAGAATGCTAATTTAATTTTGAATCCAACTAGCGGTGCTCCAGGTTTTTATGTTGAAAATGTATTTTGTTTACCGGGTGTTCCTTCAATCCTAAAGTCAATGTTGGGTGGTTTAAAAAATTTAATTGTTGGAGGAGAACCTATAATTAGTCATACTTTAAGCTTAAGAACAGTTGAGAGTGAAATAGCAAAATCTTTATCAGAAATCCAAAAACAAAATCAAGATGTTGAAATCGGAAGTTATCCTTTTTTTCATGCTGGGAAACTCGGTGTATCAATTGTTTTACGTTCTGAAAAACAATCTAAGATTGATGAATGTAATTTACAAATTATGAAATTTGTAAATAAAAAAAAAATTGAAATTGTAGATCGATAAATGCTTTATTTTGCATATGGAAGTAATTTGAACCATTTTCAAATGAAGAGAAGATGCAAGGACAGTATTTTTTTAAAAAAGATAAATCTTAAAAACTTTAAACTCACATTTCGGAGTAAATATAGAGCAGCTGATATAGAACCAAAAAAAAATTCAATTGTTCCAGGTGGTTTGTTCGAAATTTCTAAAAGCGATGAGAAAAAATTAGATGTATATGAAGATTTTCCAATTTTATATAGAAAATTTTATTTTTCATATTATGGAAAAAGAGTAATGACTTATACGATGGTACAAAAAACGTCATTTAGGTTTCCAACAGAAAGATATCTTGGTATTGTAAAAAAAGGATACAAAGATTGTAAACTCAATATGAAGTATCTAACTAAAGCATTAAATAATAGTTAAGAATTAGTTATAGTATAAACCTAATGGATAATATCGAAAAATTTCATAATATAAAAAATGTCTTTTTATTTTGTATATTCTTTTTACTTTTAACTTTTTTCTTTTCAGTCAATAAGTTTTATATTCCTGCTTTGATTTCACTAATTTTTTTATTTTCCAAAAAAGAAATAAAAAAAATTTTATTCATTAATTTATTGATTTTTTCTATTTTATTCAAATTTGTAGCTCTTAACTTAGGAAGTAAAAATACTCTTTCAGAGCTTATTTATGAAAAACATTTTCTTTATGGTGTACAAAATTTAGATGATGAATTTATTAAACAATCAGGTGATCTGACAGGTTTTATAGATTTAAAAATAGACGATTCAAATGAAAAAATAAACATTAAAACTGATGAATATGGATTTAGAAATGATAATTTTAATGAAGAATATCAATATATCTTTGTGGGTGATAGTTTTTTACATCAACACAGACTGGATCAAAAAGATTTGATTAATTATCGATTAAATAACTATGGTATTCGTGCTTACAATGCTGGAATAGCAATTTATGACATGTCTCATTATTTTGAAATTATAAAGTTTTTTAAAGATAAAAAGAATTTTGATAAAAAATTCGTAATGTTCGTATATCCAGGAAATGATTTTATTAACTATGGTGATCCAAAAAATAATTATCATAAGTTCTTTGATAATTTTTTTCTTCAATCATATATAAAATTAAGAAAATTTTTTGATTTTCATTCAAAAATAAAGTTTTTAGTTAATTTAATAAAAAAAGAAGATAATTATGAAGATAAAGTATCTTCTTACACAATAAATAATAAGGAAATGTATTTTTTTAATGATTTTATTAACTCTGATTTAAGTCAAATATCATTTAATCAAAAATTTACTGAAACATATAAAGACTATTTGCCAGATTTATTAGTAATTATTCCGACTAAATTTGATGTTTATTGTAATTTTATAGAAAAATCTTTGTGTAGAAAGAAAAATTACAAATCTAAAATAATTTCAAATAGACTATTTTCAAATGTAGAAGTAGTTGATTCAACTCAATTTTTAATTAAAAAAGCTGAACAAGAGCTTATCAATGATAATTTTATTTATGATCTTAAAGATACACACTTAAATAGTCTTGGAAATAAATATCTATCTGAATTTTTTTACGAAAAAAGCAATCAATAAATTATTTTAAATCATAAAAAGAATTGTTTTTACAAACGGATTTATTATTCCTTTTTTTTGATTTAATTTTTTTATTTGGCTTAAAGAAAGCCAAATGAAATCATCATTTTTTATTTTTTTGACATCTTTTTCATTGATTTTAATTAATACATTTTTATTAGGTTTTCTCCAAAATCTCGCTCCCTCCTCGTAATGAACTGTTGATCCTATAATACTTCCTTTTGATTTTGATAGGACATATTCTGAAAGAGGCGTTTTTTTACCACCATGTGCTCTGTTTATATTTGATTGAGTTGCTGAAAACGATGGGCATAATTTCAAATTTTTATCGCCAGGCTCTTTTCGAGCAAATAACAGAAATTCTATTGAGCTATCTTTTTTTTCTCTACATAATATAGCTAAAATACCACCATGTTTTTGATTCATGATTGGCTGATCCCACTTTTTAACTTCTCTTTCAACTGCACTGTATATTTTAACACCTTCTAAAGAAAAAAATTGAGAAGATTTATGAAAAATATTTCCATTTTTTTTTGCTTTCCAATCGTTTAAGGAATTAATGCTTACTTTTTTAACTTTCATCTTATTTTTAGTATTTCTATATTTAAGCCACTTTAAAACTTGGGAAATATCTTTATTTTCAATTTTTGAACTTATTTCAATTTTTCTTCTAAAATTATCTAATTTGTTCATTTTTATTCTTAATAATTTCTCTAATAATAAATTGTTTTTTTTGATTAAGATTTAGAAATATTCTTCCCAAATATTCTCCTATAATACCTAAAGCAAGAAGTTGTACTCCTGAAAAAAAGAAAATAAGAACTACAATCGTTGTCCATCCCTGTTGTATTTCTGGATTGTAAATTTTATAAAGAGTTATAAAGATAATTAAGAAAACACTTATAATAGTTAAAATAAAACCAGTTATTGAAGCTATCCTTAACGGATAAATTGATGAATTGGTAAAAACTTTAATCCATAATGAAAAAAGTTTTTTAATTGTATAGTTGCTTTTTCCAGATAGTCTATCATCATGTTCTATATCTACTGAACCAATCTTATCGGTAATATCAAGAATTATTCCATCAAGGTATACAAAAGGACCTTCAAATTTCTTTATTTCATCAATGATATTTTTTTTGATAGCTTTAAATGAGGATAAATAAATATTTTTTGGTTTTTGTAGGACAATATTCGATATCTTATCATTTATCTTACTGCCTAACTTTTTAAAGAAACTATATTTATTATTATTGTAATTTGTGTAGCAAACATCAAAATTATCATTTAATTTTAAAATCATTTTTTCAATAAATTTAGGCGAATGTTGCAAGTCATCATCCATAGTAACAACAATGTCACCAGTAGATAATTTAATACCAGCTAATAAAGCATTGTGTTGGCCGACATTTTTCATTAAATTAACTCCAATAACATTAACATCATTACTAGCAATTTCTTTTACTGTACTCCAGCTATTGTCTATACTACAATCATTAACCAGTATTATTTCATGAAAGGAGACAATTTTAATCTTTTTAATCTCAATTATAATTTGTTGAATCAAATCTTTTAAGATACTTTGACTGTTATAAATAGGAATTACTATAGAGAGTTTCATTATTGTCTTAATTTTTCTCTTATTTTTGCATCGTATAATAAAATATCATAATATTTATTAAAGTTTTTTGTTTTCAATGTTTTCAATATATCTCTCATAAAATTCTTAATACAATCATCTTTAGGAACAAAAAGTTTTTTAATAGTATTATTTTCTTGAATACTCAATGAAACTTTTTTATTTGGACGAAGAGCAAATGCTTGATTATTCAGTGAAACAATTTTTTTTTTAGAAAAAAAAATTATATTATTTAAATATTTTCTTTCTGTTCCAAAATTACCAAAATAAAATTTCTTTTGGTCATTAGATAATACACAAAAACTTTTAACTATTTTTGAATTTTTGAAAAAAATTTTACTTACTTTCAGAGTATTATTTCTATTCAGATATAAACGGATCATAGCTGAAGCGTAAGCAGACATATCCATAATATTGTCGCCGTCAATTTTATTAATTTGAGTTAAGCTTTTTTTGGTTGGTATATTAAAATTAGACTGAATATGTACTATTTCTTTATTACCACCTAAGATTTTTTCAATTTTATTAAAAACATTATGAAAATTAAACAGTGTAGACTCAACTAAAAGTAATCTTCTTTTTTTTGCTAACTTTAAAAGTTCTTTTGCTTCACTTAATTTTTTTGTAATTGGTTTGTCTACTATTAAATGACAACCCTTTTTCAAAACATATTTTGCCCATTTGTAGTGTAATTTATTGATAAGAGTAATGTAAACGATATCTGGTTTAGAATTAATTGCCTCTTTATAGTCATTAAATCTTATTAATTTTTTACTATTAATCTTAGAAGAATTAGAACAAATAAAAATCTTATAACTATTAATTTTTTTAATTGAGGGTAATATTCTCCTTTGTAAAAAAGAAGAATTACCCAAAAATAAGATTTTTGTTTTATTACTCATTAATATAATTAATGATACAATAAACCATTTAAATGAAAATAAAAAATGTAATAATTAATGAAATTGATTTTTGAAAATAAGTTTAATTATATATTCCTTTCAGTTTTATTTGCTATATCTATTGAACAATTTCCTTTTTTTGAGGAAAATCATGTAAATTTACTCAGATCATTAGCTTTAAATGACTATCATAAATTAAATGAAGATTGGTTAGTTAGTCAAACAGACCATGTTCCTTTGTTTACTTTTTTAAGCTCAAATTTAATCAATTTTTTTTCAATAAAATCAATTAATATAGTTCATATTATTCTTTCAATAATTTACTCAATTTCAATTTTTCTTATTTGTAAAAAAAATTTTTCAAATTATTTTTCTCAGAGAATTTTGATATTATGGTTTTCATTTTTATTGATTATTTTTCATGAAAAATCTTTTTCATACGGAGTAGCAGGTCAATATATTCTAAACGAAGCTTATCAACCATCTACTTTTGGAGTTCTTTTAATTTTAAGTATAGCTTGCTTTGGGCACTCAAAATTTTATAGCGCAATTTTTCTTGCTATTTTATCTGCAGCTTTACATCCAACTTATTTAATTCAAGCTTTTTTTTTAATATCAGGCTATATGATTTTTTTTTTATATCAAAGAGAATTTAAAAAGATTATAAAATATTCTTTTTTTTCACTTATACTAGTTTTTCCTATAGTATTTTTTATATATAATAATTTTATTATTTTTGATCCAATAGCAAATTATGAAGCACAAAAGATACAAGCCGAAATTAGAATACCTCATCATGCAATGGCCAAAATATGGTTTTCATATAAAGATTTTCAATCTTTATTAATTATAGTTTTATCTTTGGTTGTAATTTTTAAAAATAAAAGATTTTTTATACCCCTGACTTTTGTTTTTTTGATATCTTTAATTTTAACAATTATTCAATATTATAATTCAAACAATTTTTTAGGACTTCTTTTTCCTTGGAGATCAAGTGTATATCTAATGCCTATTTGTTCTATGATTTTAATAACAAAATTATTGATTGTATTTAATAATAAACAAAACTTATACAATAGATTTTATAATTTTTTAAATATTTCATTGATCTTTATAATTATTTATTTTTCAATAAATGGTTTATTGTCAACATTCAGTTCAAAAAATAAGTTTGATAATTTTCCAATTTCAAATTCAATAAATGATTATAAAAATGAAATTACCAGAATATTAATACCTACAAATTTAGAAAAAGTTCGTTTAAATAGTGGACTACCTATTTTTATAGATTGGAAATCACCTCCTTTTAAAAGTAATGAAGTTATTGAATGGTATGAAAGAATTAAACTTTCAAATTCTTTTTATGCTTCAAATGATTTAGAAACAGATCGACAATTAATTAAAGAAATTATGAATAAAGAATATATTTCCCATGTTCTAATAAAGAAAAAACAGAAAAAAGAAATTTTCAGTGACTGCAAAATATTATTTACTATTAAGAATTATGCATTAATTGATCTTGAGAATTGTATTTAAGATTATAAAAAGATTCGAACCTACATAATTGAATAATTCTTTATTTAATTCTTCTTCAAAAGTCAGATATCATCAATTTTTTTGGATATATTTAAAAAATTAACCTTAGAAGTGTAAAAGTGCTGTTTTTGCTGTATTTTAGCTGTTTTCTATATGTTGTATTTATACCACACAATCTATTATTTTGAAAATTTAAGGCAAAATTTTGATTTTATAGTTGTTAGTGTAGTGATTATTAGTATTAAATGTTTTCAAAATTAATTAATTTTTAATAATAAGGTTAAACTATGAAGAAAATATTATTAGCGTTATTAGCGTCTACTTTTCTTTACAGCGTATCTTTTGCCGAAGGTATGGTTGGAATAAAAGTTGGTTACGGAGATCTAGACGGTAACAGAACAGAAAGTGCTGATTATGGTACTCAATCTGGATCTGTTGATAGTGAATACGCAGCAATTTTTGGTGAGTTAAAATTACCAGTTGCTCCAGTTTCACTTGGTGTAGAAATCGTTCCAATTGATGCAATAATTTCAGTAGACGGTAATTCAGCCGACGCATCAGCTAAAGTAACTGATTATACGACATTATATTTATTAGCTTCGAAAGAAACTGGTAATGGTTCTGTCTATGCTAAACTTGGTTACTCTCATGCAGACGTAGATGTTGTTAGCACTTATGCTACAACAACTATTGTAAGTCACGACGATGACTTAGAAGGTCCAATGATTGGATTAGGTTTCCAAACAAACACGGACATTGCATTTGCTGATGTATTGAGAGTTGAAGCAACTTACACTGATTTTGATACGATGCAAATTAGCACGACGTCAAACGGTGGAGCTGACTCAGATACTCAAAAAGGGGATGCTGAATTAGTAACTGTATCTATCTCTTTAGCTAAATCATTTTAATTAATAGAGATAATAAATTTTAAAAAAAGGATCTCTTCGGAGATCCTTTTTTTTTATCTAATTTTTTGCTTTAATTCTTCAAATATTTGATCTTGAATATCATCCCAATTATTGAAATTATTTTGATGAAACATTTTTAAAGTTTTATAAGGATTAAACTTATTAAATTCACCCCACCTCCAATCTGGATAAATATTAAAAAGACCCCACGTTTCTGTTTTTAAAGATGCAGATAAGTGAAGTATAGACGTGTCAACTGAGATAACTAAATCTAAATTAGAAACAATTGAAGAAATTTCATCTAGTTTATATTTCCCATAATCAATTAATTTTAAAGATTTAAAATAATCTAAATCTCGATCCCAAATTTCATTTTGAAGACAATAGAAATTTGCATCTAAGGTAAATATTTTATTGAAAAGTTTTAAGGGAATTGATCTATAAGGTTCATTTGGACCATTAAAGGAACCAGACCAAACTAGCCCAACATTAAGTTTTGAATTATCTATAGTATTTTTCCATTTTAATATGTTATTTTTACTTGAAAAAATAATTGTTTCATTAATACTCTTTTTATAAAAGGTTTTAAGCAATGATCCTAAAGCTACTTTATAGTCAAAATTTTTGTCTTTAATTGTTGAGGAAGTTTCAATACTTATATTTGGAAAATCTTTTTTAAAAAGATTGTAGATACTGTCTTGTACAAAAAATGTTATCTTATTTGAAATTTTAGATAATGGAATTAAATATTTAGAAAATTGAATTGAATCTCCGATTCCTTGTTCATTATAAACAACTATCTTTTTATCGTGAATTTTTTCTCCATCCCATTCTTTTATGTGTTTAAATAAATCATTTGATTTGGATCTTCTAAATTCATAATATTTCCAACCGTCATCAAAATTACCCTCATAAAGAGATCTTAAACCAAGATAATTATAAAAAGTTGCATCATTCTTAATTTTATTTCTAGAATCGGATAGTAAAATTTTTCCTTTATCTCTTCTTCCTGTGTCAAAAAGTAATTTAATGAGTCTTATAAGAAATTTTGTTTTATCTTTATGATTAGATAAAATTTCTATAGCTTTTTGAATTTGGTTTTTTAAAATAAAGTATTCAGCATTATTGAAGACAAATTCAATATAATTTTCATCTATTATTTTGGCCTTTCTAAAATATAAATCTGAATTTTCTTCATCTCTTAATTTGATATAGTTCAATAATATATTATTAATAATTAATTTATCATTTTGATCTAAATCTAGTGCTTTAAGAAAATAATTTAATGAATCTTTAAGTTTATTTTTTTTGAGAAATATATTTCCAATATTATTTAAAGCTTTTTTTTTGTCTTTTCCATTGAGATTAATGTAAATTTCATAGTAATTAACTGCTTCAATTAAATCATCGTTTAATTCATAAGCATAAGCTAATTGATAATTATATTGATGATTTGTCTTGTTAATGGCAAGCAATTTTTTTGCATAAAGTAATACATCCTTATAATTTTTTTTTTTTAAATAGATTAAATATAAATTCTTAATAGGATCTTCAAAATCCTTTTTAATTTTACAAGAGTCTAGAAAATTTTTTTCGGCATTATCAAGCTCATTTTTTAATAAATTGATTACTCCTTTAAAATTAAGAATTATATGCCTATTAGCTGAATTTTCATTTGTTTCACAAAGCTCGAGTGCTCTATCCAGTTTTTTATCTTTAATATTATCTACTATATCTTTTAAATTATCCATATTCTAAGAAAAATATATTAACACGACTATTACAATGCACACAAATTACATGTAAATTTTTGTAATTTAATGATGCAATTATTTATATTTTGGTCTAAAAGATTTCTGTTAGTTGCCCTCGTGGTGAAATTGGTAGACACAAAGGACTTAA
>MDSZ01012549.1_pt1 | contig 13015 bp, 9 predicted proteins | sample 811201 | NCBI WGS metagenome assembly MDSZ01 (sample SAMN05326647, study PRJNA326480) | marine metagenome | isolation source: seawater | place: Indian Ocean: North | collected 2010
CCCATCTAGCGGTGGCAATCCCACTAACACCAAACCCAATTATTATCAACTGGTATTCCATAATAATCTTTTTTAAATTATTAGTAGTTTTATACCGTATAATTTAATAAATTGAATAATTTGAAACTTCTTTGTTTTAGAGTAAGTCTAGAAGTATGTACTTTATTGAAAAATTTGACAGAGATACCGGTGACATATTTTTCAAAGTATTCGCAGAAGAAACTGACGGAAGTGAATTCTGCATAGTTAAAATTAATGTTAAGCCTGGTAATAAACTAGATCTTACAGACTATCGGAGAGTACCTGATCGAGCGTATTTACGAGAAGATAATAATCAAATTGAAATTATAGGTACACTTTTCGGATTTGATAATCCTTCTAGACCTGTACCTCCACCGATCGTCCATCAGGAAATCGATGGCAAAATGGTCAAATGCGTAATTGCAGGACAGTATGAATTTGATGAGTGGTCTAGTAGAGTAGATCCAGAAGGACACAATTCAATAGTCTTTAATCTTCTAGAAAAGATGATTCAGAATTAATACTTTCGATTTCCTTATTTAAATAACTTATTCTACTCTTTGATAATATGATACATGGTAAATTACTGAATGTCTTTAATATGTAGGTAAGTGATAGTTTACTATTTTTAAAAATCGATTTCAATATACTTGAATTTTCAAAATCACAATTATCGTCTCTACATAAACCGTAGTCGAAATGCTCTATTTCAAGATATAAGTTGTATCTATTTTTTTTATATTTTCGTGTTAATTTAAACAATTGTAAATTCGGAGGTAAGAATGGACTCTCGAAAATATAGAGTGAATCTATTCTTGTTTTTTTTTCTTTACTAAGTAACCGGGACATTAATGAACCACCACCCTGGTTGGCATTTAAATCTGAAAATGCACGTTCCTCCATAACTTTGGTGCCACCAACAAGTCGCATAAAACCCGGGCGACCACGCTCTGAAAGTTCATTTGAAAATTCATTTGAAACGGTATTTATATTTTCTGAATCTGACTCCTGATTAGTATTTCTTAAAATTTTAAAAGTAATTTGATTTTCCTCCATAATTATTTCGTTTATTCTTTTTTGCTTAGGGTCTTCAAAAGTATCACTATTAGGCGCTTTAATACCTATAATAATATCTCCAACAGCTATTTTTTTTCTATCAGCTGGACTATCAGAATCTACTTCTGTAACAACCCTATTTTTTTTGTCTTCTGTTTTTTTTAAAGTTAAACCTATTGAATCGCTGGATCCTTTATCTATTGTAACTTGTAATTCTTTTGATGTATCTTGATTGAACAGATTATCATCATTATTACTTTTCCTTCTATATCTATATTCAATTAAATAAGTTAGTAGTAAAGTTCCTAAAACACCCCCTTTAGCAATTAATTTATTGATAAAAATTCTACCCATGGGATCCGGGTCTGAAGTAACAGGTGGTATTGTGTCGCCGATGACTTCAGCGCCTACATCAGTACCTATTTCAGCGCCTACTTCAGCACCTACTTCAGTACCTATTTCAGTACCTATTTCGGCACCCAATTCAGCACCTACTTCAGCGCCTACTTCAGCACCTAATTCGGCGCCTAACTCTGTAACAGCTGAACTTCCGAAACCAAGTGCTCCCGAAACATCCAATCCTGGTGCATTTAAAACCCCAATTGTTCCAACTTTTACTAAAAACCAATTTACGCATTTAAATTCTCTATATTGATTAACTAATTTATTTACCTGATAGAAGAATGTTTTTCTTCTGTAAATATTGAATACGCCTACCTCAAATAAATTAGAGTTATTATCATCACTTGCCATATTCATAAAATCCTTTAAATCTTCTAAATTGTATTCTACAACTGGATAAATAAATGTATCATCTTCTATTGTTTTATACATAAAATTTATCTTATTTGGTACTTTTGAATCAGTATAGAATAAAAATCCAAGACAAGTCTGATTTGTGTCGTTGTTTTCAAACTTAAAGTTTTCCTTAGGTTCAAAATTTTTAGCCGTTTTTTCAAAACCTTCTCTAAAAGAATTAAATAAAGTATTTTGGGATATAAAATCTGGCTTTCGATTATTAATTAAAATATTTTCAGCTTCTTCTTTTAATAATTCACCTTGATAGAATACAGAATAGACACCTAATGCTGCTTGAATATCAGATTTACATATTTTTTCTTCCTTTAAAAATTGATTGTAACACATCTCTTGATAATTTTTAAAATCTGTCGTTTTTTCTATTTTATTTACTGGATATCCAGAAATACGCTCAAAAGTTTCTATTTGTTTATTTTTACCAACATCTGTTACTAATCTTAATGGATTTAGTTTTATTCTAAGTTTTATTTGTGTCGTATGTGAATTTAATAATTTTACAAGTAAATCATATCTCTCTCTTGAATAAACACTTAAATAATATAAAAAGTGTTGTCGTAAACTTGTGTACTCACTTCTTAAAAAGTTTATTAATCTTTTAGGAGCGTGACCTAAAACAAAATCAAATGTTGTATCTTCGTAAATCAAGAAATTATAAAGGTATTTGAAAGTATTTAAGATATTTATATTTGTAGTAAAATCCACTTCACCGTCTACATATGGGAAATCAGTAATTGAATGCTTTCTTTCATCAATCACACGTTTGCTTAATTCATCTGCATAACCGGTTGTAAAGTCAATTATGTTACCACCTAAAAGGGTTTTTTCATTCGTATGTACTGTTTCAATATCAGGGTTTTGTAATTCTGGCATAACTTTATATTCAACTATATTTACACCTAAAAGAAATAATAGTATATCTATAAAATTTTCTGAATTTTCATATTTTATCCTTTCTTTGTCATCTAAGTTTTTTAATACATAGTCTAATATTTCCCTACGTCCATCACTACTTTCTGATTTTAAATTATCAAAAAAGGTGTCCCCTTCATCACTAAATATCTGATGTATTTTCAAATAACTACTTTCTATTTCCTCTTGATTATCGGTTCTTAAAGTATTTTCTATTTCTCTATCAAGTTCACTATTTTCTGACTCAAGAGCGTTTTTAAATGGTAATGTAACTAATAATTCAAGTAACATTAAGAAAAATTTTTTAGTTAAATCAATATAGTTTGAATATTTTTTACCACTTGATTTAAATTTAAATCTAATTATATCATCTTCATCTACTAAATTACCTTTGATTTCTTTTAATCTATCAATATTTTCTATTCTTTCCAAAGCGTCATCATCAAATTTCTGTTTCCCACTATTTATTGCTTCAAGTTCATCCGGATTTAATTTTCTTCCACCCTGTAAAAATTCATTTTTGTATTCAGAAATCCTACATGAAATAAATCTTATAAAACAAACATTATTTACAATTTTGTTTTTTTGACCATCATTTTTATTTTTATTATTCAGTTTAAGTCTTCCCATAAATATTTCTTCTTGAAATTTGTCGTAACTAATTTGGAATTTCGGCGTCTTTTCTACCAAACTATTTCTACTTCCACCTTTTCTAGTTTTTTTATTACTGATTTTAACAGAATTATTATTATCTTTATTCTTTAAGGTTTTTTTAATAACCATCATATAATTAAAAAATATAAAAATATTATAAAATTTATACAGCATAGTAATCCTGTTCCGGATCATTTTCATGATATATAGGGTTGTTTTGCGCTCCATCTCTGTACATTACAATCCCGTTATCATATGTGTTGTAATTATTTGTTTCATATACCGGATTTGAAAAATCAACAGCATTTTTATCTCTCATTTTTTTCATGAAAATGAAATTCTCTCTATCTTTATGACATCGGTATAAAACATAAACAAGTGCAAGTCCTAGAATACTTAAAAATATAGCTACAGCAATTATCTCTGGGGGTGTCATTCCTGAATGTTCTGGGGTAGTTGTTGTATATTGTGTGATTAATGTGCTAGTACTTGTAGTAACACTAGTTGATTGTGTAGTTAAACTTGTTGTAGGTGTTGTAGTAGTGTATATGGAAGTAAATGTAAAATTTAAATAGTTCCCGTGGAAATAAAATGTTTCCGCAAAGTTAGTTATTTGAACTACTGGTTTTATATATATAGTATGATTTCCATAAGCAAGCATACTAAATGATAAACTATTACTAAATGTTAAACCTGAATCAGCAAAATCATCTAAATAATATTCGTAAAAAATTGTTACATTATTTGTCATAAAAAAGGTCTCTTCTGGTAAAGTAGGGACATTCCATAGTAATGTTACGTTATTATTGTCCGGGTAAGTCCAATTAAAACTTGTTATGTTTTCCGGAATATACTCTGGTAGATAAATTTGGACTATATTTAAATCTGAGTATCCAAATTTTGAATGTGCTTGGACGCTACAATTAAAACTAGTACCAGGAACAAGGTCTATTATAGTATGATTTATAATTAAATTACTTTGATTAAAGTAGTAACCACTATCAGTAATATTAGTTTCTAATACAATATCGTCATTATGGTAGAGTGTATAACCATCAATTAAATCACTATAAATATCATGTGACCCCCAATCTAGATAAACGAATGAGTACCCTGTTAAATAATCGAGAAATACTTGGTTTGGTGGTCTAACCTGGCAGATATTTAATTCAGTTGAAACAATATTATCGCATATAGAAGTGCATGTTTGATTATCGTAAAAGGTAAAATTTTTACATGTTTGACAGAGATATGGACCTGGTCCAAAACAACCATCACATCCACTATAACACTCAAGACTATCCAAATCGGTATTTATTTCAATAGAAAATGGATTACTACCAACTAAATTAGTCCAATTTACTTTATCTGTGTAACCTAAATTTTCATTATCCGAAATGTATAAAGCGTAATGATCAAGATATAAATCATAACCACTTATGTCCGTTAAATTTTCTAATCCTTTTAAGTTGTATAGATTGTGTGAATTTTGAATTACTAAATCACCATTAATTCTTTTAATATTACTCATATGTGAAAGAGTTGATATATCATATTCACCATTTATAAAAATACTAGAATTCACTAATGGACAACCACTTACCTGTGTAAATTCGGTGTCCTTTGAAATAAAATAAGTATTTTCTGGGTTGTCTCCGCATGGTACTTGATTAATCAACAATCTTGACTCTGTTTGAATACTAGCAGTAGAAGTAAATGATTCTAAAACTGAAGCAGAAACAGTAGTTACAGTTGAATGTGTCTGTGACAACGCTAGATTTAAAAGTAAATTGGTAAGCATAATAGTTTAAATAGTCATGTTTTTTCTTAAATAGAAGAAAATAAGAAAAATTAAAAGGATTAAAAGAGGTAACCATTAATAAAATATAAACAGCGTGATGATTACTTTAACTTTTCCAGAGCAGGACAACTTATTTAAATCCATAATAACAATTGGAGCGGATTTTCTAGTAAAACAAAATGAGTATCAGGTTTTAGATAAGAAAAGTTGTGGTATCATCAGGCGCTATAGAAATCGCAGAAAAATCAATAGTGAAGAAGACGATACCGACGAAAATGGTAATTTATTAAATAAAGCAGATGGTTTCATATTTTTACTTCCAGAAAAAAAAAGCGAGTTAATCTTTAAAGATAAAAAGTTATTTGTTACTGTGTCTAGACAAGATATTCCTATTAATATACTAGAAAATATGAGATTCAAAACTAATGTAACATTAGAAACAGAAGGAGATATGGATTTTGTAAAAGAATTTTTAGACTATTGTAGCAAAGAGTACGAGAAGCGATTTTTGGGTAAAATTGATATTAAAGGAACAATAACTCACTGGATATGGGATGATAATTATTGGGACGACATAAGTCAAAGAAAGAAAAGAAAACTTGAATCAATATCACTTAATGAAACTGGTTATGAATTATTTGAGGAAATGAAAACCTTTCTCTCTTCTGAAACTGAAGAATTGTACGAAAAACTAGGTGTAAATTACAAAATGAACTACCTATTTGAAGGTGTTCCTGGAACAGGTAAAACAAGTCTTATTTTCGCCCTCGCATCAGAACTCGAACTGGATATTGCTATTATTCATTTTGATTCAAAGTTGACAGACGTCCAGTTTATGAAAGCAATTCAAAGACTTCCAAAAAAATGTGTACTTGTAATTGAGGATGTAGATCACTTGTTTATTGAAAGAAAGAAAAATGATGAATACAAAAATTCTATAACATTTTCAGGTATTCTTAATGTATTAGATGGTTTTGGGAGTCAACATCGTCAAATTACGTTTATTACAACTAATCATGAATGTGTGCTAGATCCAGCATTTAAGCGTCCAGGTAGAATTGATAAAAAGGTTCACTTTGACTACTCTACAAAGAATCAAATAGAACACATGTATAACAGATTCATTCCAGAACAAGCATCAAATTTCAAAGAATTTTATAAAAAGGTAAAGCACTGTAAAATTACTACCGCAGTACTTCAAAATTTCTTATTCCAGTGGCGAACTTGTGACAATATTATAGAACATGTGGACAGTTTAATAGAAAGCGCTAATAAAAATGTCTACAATAAAAATGGTTCAAATATGTTTTCTTAATTTCGTGTGTTAAAACATTATTTTTTTTTTATTAAAATTATTTAAGATAGGTTATGTTTTTTTATCTAATAAGTAATTCAAATTTATTTAATAAATCAGTTTCAGAGCAAGATAAATATATAAAATTGCTAATATATGGTACGATTACTTATGTAATTCTCCATGCTATTTTATTTGTTGGAGGTCCAGATGCACTTTTTTATAACTTTAGATACTATTTTTGGATAATTTTAGCGTTAGACGTATGTGTATTCTTTGTAACAAATATTGGCAACGAAGGATCCCTGATTAATAAATTATTTACTAGTGACAGGGATGAAATAAAAAATGAATACCGTGTAGATATTCAAAATGCTAGTATAAATGATATAATGACTGGTGCAGAACAAGAGCAAATAAATCGAAATAATAATAATTCTAACGCAGGTGTAGAGATTTCCCAAAACAGAAAGAGTGAAGATCAAGTCAGAAAAAGAAAAAAGAAACGTGAAAAAAAAACTGAAAAAAAAGTGACATTTGATTTTACAGGTGGTCAGTCTGATTACAATAAGTTCGCTCAGCAAGTAAGCAATCCTAATCAAATAAATACTGATTCAATACTTAATAAAAATCAAAACAAAAGTACACCTTTGGATTCTTTATTTAGAGAAAGAGCGACAAATCCAAATGATTTTGTAAGTGGTTTAGATGACGGTGATGGTTATCAGTCTTTTAGTGATAGTGAAAGTGAATATAATTCAGATCTTGATATGGACATGTTTGAAAAGGGTTTGACCATGTAATTATTCAAAACTAAAACCTTTTATTGAGTCAATTAATCCATTTTCTGAATCATAAACAATATCACTATTTTTTAATTTTCCGGTTAAAATTTGATTACTGATATTTTTTACAAGCGATTCCTTTTCTATTTCGCTTAAGTTTTCATTTCTATTAACATATTGTCTAATTCTATTATTTTTTAAAAATTTAGTTAATTCCCTCCATTTCTGTTTATATTTATCAACAACCTTACTTTCTAATATAGCGTCTAACTTTTCTTCTCGAGTTGAAATATTCTTAACTAAAATGTCATTATCATCTTTATTTTTTGGTTTTAAATCGTTAACACTTGTTATATTATTAACAAACTGATTGTAAGACATTATATATTAATTACCTATTAATGCCTTATATACCTTTTTTAATCGCAATTCTAATTTGATATTTGTATCTATAGGATATAAACAACGGTTTAAATATTCTTTTCTAGTTTTACTGAATCCTAAACTTAGAAGACCCCAATAATTATTCGTATCTCTTAACCTTGTATTTTGGATCATTTCAATTATATTTTCGCACGGTAAGTCTATTTCCTTTTTTAAATTCAAAATTACTAGGTAAAGAATAAATTTTTTCTTAGAGAAAACTTTTACTATATCAAATTCTTCAGACTTCAAATTATATTCGTTTGATACAAAATTTATAAAATCGCTCTCTGATAAATAATCACTAGTTATTTGAATATATCTATTGCTATTTTTTTCAACTTCATTTCCATAGTATAATTTAGTATAAGCTGGTACAAGCAATTTATCATATAGTTTAGGACTTAATTTGGCATTTATATGCTTAAGAATTATAAACCCAGTACATGGTTTATCAATTGAATCCTCGTCTAATGTGTAAAACTTTGGTTTTGCTATATTTTTTTTCATTTAATTATTACTTACCAATTTATTTTCTAGGTATTTATTAAATGTATTTATTATTAATTAGTATATTGGTTATACTAACAGGCATTTACATAATTTTTAATAAGGAACTTTTCAGTAATAAAAATAATAATAAAAATAATAACAAACCTAAATCAAAAAATGTTGTAACTATGCATACAATATCTAATGATGAAGCCGAATACGTAAAATTTTTAATTCAAAACATTATTGAAAATATAAATCAAAAATACTCAAAAAATTTATCTATAGGAAGTGTAGAACAGGTAGAGAAGTCGAAAGTAAAAAGTGGTACTAAATATAATGTAGTCATTTTTATCAATAATGATAAAAAATTTAATACAAGAAAATATGTATTCGACTTTATTCTTACAGATAAAGCGACTATAGTAGTAAGAAACATAACTATGGGCGGTTCACAGAATTTTGTTCTTGAACGTGTTCCATATTCTGAAAGAGGATCTACTCTTTATAAACCAAAATCAAAAAAAAAACCAGTATCAAGTAATTCAGTTACTGGATTAGATTACTCAAAAGTAGATAAAAAAATAAAAGTAGATTCAAAGAAAAAGGCGATTGACCCCCTCTTACGAAGTAGAACAATTTTACCAACTGAAGCCGAATATCTTGAAAAAATCAATTACAGACCATTTCCTTGTCGTAAAATTGATGTAGTTTGGGATCAAAAGGCATGCTCTCCTATAGAATGTGCCAATCCAAACACAATTGGTGAGTATCATGGAAGAGTTCAGGGAAAAATATTCCCTAATTTTAATCCCACACTTTTTAATGGTGACAGTAAGGATAATCACTGGTTATTTGACTTGGGTGCTGATAGTGCTTCAAGACCTGTAGGTGTAACTGGCGCTAGAGGAAATTAAAGAGTTTTTCTTTTTTTATTTGCAAACTTATAAGCATTTCTAAAAATATGGACCCAGGGTGATTCTTCTATATTTGTATAAATACCCTTGTATGGTAATTGCCATTCAAGAAAACATCTTTCGGGATGTGGCATAATAGCTAAATGTCTACCATTTTGTGAACTTAATGCTGCGATACCCTTTTCTGATCCATTAGGATTATATGGATACATTCTTGTTGGATTACCTTCATATACATATTGTAGAGCTATATTATCATTACTTGATACATTTTCAAATTTACCTTCTCCATGTGCTACCCACATTCCAAATTCTGTATCTTCCAAATTTTTGAAAAATATAGAATTAGACTTAGGCACTTTTACAGTAACAAATCTTGATTCAAATCGCTTTGAATCGTTTTCAACTAGTCTTACATTTGATTTTTTTTCTTTTTCTTTTTCGCTTATATTGAATAAGTCAAAATTTATCATAAGTTGACAACCATTACAAATACCTATACTGAAAGTGTCACTTCTTGCGTAGAATTTTTGTAATTCTGTGTAAAGTCCAGGTGAATATTTAATTAAGGAACCCCATCCCTTAGCCGCTCCAAATGTGTCACTAAAACTAAATCCACCAGGGAACGCTATACCTTTAAATGACTCTAGTAACTCTGGTGTTTCTATTAAATCATTTATGTGGACGTCAGTAACTGAAAACTTTTCCATGGAAAATGCCGCAGCTAATTCTCTATGCCCGTTACTTCCTTCGCATCTTATTACTGCCATCTTAGGACCGTCCCTCAAAATATTAACAAATGGTTTATTGAAACATTCATCATAAATCTTGTCGGTGAGTCTAAAAAACATAGGTTCAGAGTAATATCTCAATTCTTCTTGTTGTTTAGCTTTTACTTCTGCCATTTGTTTATACTCTAATTTACTACTTGTTCTTTCCCAAAATTCTCTCAAATTGTCTAAGTGTGCACCAAAAAAAATTGCGTTTTTATTTTTAATAGTTAATTCTTTCTTTGACTTTGTTTTTCCTAAATATTCAAATTTAACTTTTCTCCTATCTAAATAATTACAAAGTGTGTGTAAATAGGGTTGCCTTACTTCAACAATTATTCCAAGTTCCTCATTAAATAAATAGTCATTTATTTTGCTAGGGTTTTTGTTTATAAAAATTTCTACACCTTTATCGCCAGATATAGCCATTTCGGTTACCGTAGTTATAAGACCACCATCACTAACGTCATGTAAAGAAAGAATCTCATTCTTATAAATCATTTTCTGTATTATTTCCCAAGTATTGCTTAGTCTTGCCAAATCATCCATGTTTAAATTTGGAGGTTCGCCACCTATTTTACCTCTTTCACGTTGATAAACTGATCCGGCTATTCTTTCTTTTTCTGAAAATTTTATGTATATTAGGTTTGAATCGGTACGTTTTAAATCAGGTGTAACTCGCTTTTTGAAATTTTTAACGTGAGCGTATCCAGTTAGTACAAGATTATTAGGTGAATAGACGTCTTTGCCATGTATTGTGGTTTTCATAGAAAGTGAATCCTTACCACCATCTATAGAAAGTCCGAGGCATTTCATAGCTTTAATCATAGACATAGCAGTTGATACAAGTTTGTCGGATTCACCCTTTTTAGAAAGCGCCCACATCCAATTTCCAGAACATTTTATATTTGTCAATTCCCCTACATAAACACCCATCATATTAGTAATCATTTCTCCAACTGTCATATTAGCACATGCGTCGGAATCAATCAAACCTAAAATAGGTCTTTCCCCTATAGCGGATGCTATTCCGACTTCACTAAAAAAACTAGTAGCAGTTAAACTGTAATTTGAAATAGGTGTTTGAAAAGGACCTACACTCTGTTGCTGTACTACCAAACCAGTAACAGACCGGTCTACTTTATTAACAAGGAAACGTTTAGAACACACATCTAAATTTTGTAATACCTTTGAAAGAAAGGGATAAAAAAGCGAACAATCTAATGGGGAAATTTCATTTTTATTAAAACAATATCCAGTTTCTTCTAGTAAATATTCTTTCTGTAATTTAGGTTTAACTACTTCATTAATTGGTAAATCGTATATAATTTTATCTTTAAATTCAACACGTATATTTGTACTATTGTTAATAATTCCAATTATGTCAAGACATATATTTTCCTTTTTACAAACATATTCCAATTTATTTAATTTAGTTTTTTCCACAACAATTACGTTAGATTCCTGAAATTCAGAAGACCAGATTTCCCAACCTTCCATAGTATTATCACCAAGAGTTACTTTGTGTAAATATATGTCAGCGCCGTATGGATGTACTATTTCTTTTACTACATTACCTAATCCACCTGATCCCTGGTCGTGAATGCTAATAATTAAATTATCATTATCTATTAGGTAACGCAAAACATTATTTAGTCTGTTTGCCATTTGTGGATCACCTCTTTGAACTGCTGATTGATTACTGTCGTTGTCCATGTCTTCTTGATCTAAACTTGAAGCAAAACCCCCACCTAATCCTATTTTATATGCTGGACCACCTATACGTATAACAAACATACCGGGTTTAACTAATTTTTTTTCCACATTCTCATCACTTATAGAACCTATACCAGCAGAAAACATAATTGGTTTAACCCATTCTATTCTCTCCGGGTTTTTCCCATTACTATCTTGGATATTTTCAGTACTAAACGCACGAGTAAAACCACCGATAATAGGTTCCCCAAATTTATTTCCATAGTCCGAAGCGCCATTACTTGCTTCAATTAATATTGATAAAGGCGTTTTATAGATACTATAAAGTTGTTTCTTTTTATTTTCAGTTAATCTAGAGTTTAGTTCTTCTTTTATGTCACCTACACAGTAGCCAGCTAAACTAGTAAGTACATTTGCACCTAACCCCGTTGCTTGATTATCTCTTATTCTACCTCCTACACCTGTATGTGCTCCATGAAAAGGAGAGATTAAAGTAGGAAAGTTATGTGTTTCAGCTGTTAAAACCGGATTCATTCTTCTACTTATAAAGTAATATTTGTTACTGCTGAGTGCGGTGAAGTAAACTACATCTTCACCTTTTATAACACTTGAATTATCCCTGAACGCAACAAGTGAATTTACTCTTGTTAAATATCTATCTATGTTATAAAGTGTACTTTTAATCATTCTCATTAAAGTGTTGTTTCCATCTTTGTCGGCAATAGTTTCAAATCTACCATTTATTTCTTTACGATAAATACCATTAAAAAACCAGTGGCGGGCATGCTCACTATTTGATTGAAGAATATCAAAGTATTCGGTAAATGTTGGGTTTCTTTCTAATTTTTTAAATAAATTTTGGTAGTATTCTAATTCCTGATTGTCAAAATTTTGTTGTATTTCTCTACTAAAAATATCAACTCTGGAATCTGATTTATCGTGTTCTTCGACGTTATCAAATTGTTCTAGATCTTCTACATCTAAAAGATTTCTATATTCAATATATTCATCTAGTGTAAGTGCTATTTCAGTCATTTTATCGTATTCAACAACTTCTTTTTTATAAACACGACATTTTCTAAAATAAACAACATTTATACCTAGTGAATTAAATATTTCGTTTCCACTAGAAACAAACTGCGAGACAATACTGGACTTATCAGTAACTATTAGATCCTCCTTTTCATCCATATTAAAATCTATCTCAACTACATTCATGACATCAAGAAGTACATCTCGATTGACGTTAGATTTAAACTTTATATCATAAAAACATGTAATATCATTGTTGTCTCGGAAAAAAAAAATGAATGAATCAGACATTTAATTAATTAATATTTTTATTTGCTTAAGTACAA
>MDSZ01031667.1_pt1 | contig 13015 bp, 15 predicted proteins | sample 811201 | NCBI WGS metagenome assembly MDSZ01 (sample SAMN05326647, study PRJNA326480) | marine metagenome | isolation source: seawater | place: Indian Ocean: North | collected 2010
CATCAGACCAACAACAGTAGCTGACCCAGCCATATCATATGTCATGTCTTCCATAAATTTTGCAGGTTTTAAAGAATAACCTCCTGTATCAAAACATACACCCTTTCCTACAAATCCTAACGGTTTAGATTTATTTTTCGCACCATTCTATTCTATTGTAACTAAATATGATCCCCTGACACTTCCTTGGCCTACGCCTAGTAATGCATTCATGCCCATCTTTTTTAATTTTATTTTATTATATACTGTAACTTTTAATCCAAATTTTCTTAATTTGGTTATTCGTTTAGCATATTCATCTGGGTGAAGAATATTTCCCGGTTCAGACACAAGATCTCTCGTAAGAAAAACACCTTCAACAAGTGAATTTAATTTATTTCTTAACGTATTTGATTTTTTGGATTTGTCTTCAACTATATATAAATTAACGGTTTCATTTTTTGCTTTATTAGTTTTGTAAATATTGAATTCATAAGACTTAAGCTTTGCACCATGTAAAAATTTTTCTAATTGAACATTAGTAAGAAAAGATGAATTGAATGTAAAATACGATTTCTCGATGTTGTTATTTTTTAAAAAAATATATAGTTGTGATCCTATCTTTTCATAATCTAATGAAACCTTTGATTTCATACAATTAACAAAAATATAATTTTTATCTTTCATGTTTTGAACAAAGAATTTTTTCTCTAGAAATAACTTATTATTAAATAATGATTTATTTAAAGATTTAAGCACTTTATTTTTATCAACCTTGCTTTTTACCAAGATAATCTCATTTTCTTTGGCTTCTTTTGGAACTTTATTTGTGAAATCTAATTTTAGCTTCATTTTTTTGAAATATTTAATAGATAATGTTGTATATTTATTAAATTTATAATTTCAATGAATAAATTAATTTTTCGCAAACTATCATATGATATTTTTGCCTTTTTTCTCTTATCTTCTTTAGCAATAACGTCTATTGTGTGGGTAATACAAGGTGTAAATCTTTTAGATATTATCTCTGAGCAAGGGCATGGAGTAAAAGTATATTTTCTATATACTGCTTTAAACTTACCAAAAATTTTTAGCAAATTACTTATATTTACTTATTTTATAACTTTATTTGTAATCTTGGGTAGATACATTGAAAATAATGAAATTTTGGTATTTTGGACAAATGGTATTAATAAAATTGCATTCATTAATTTTATTGGAAAAATCTCAATAATTTTTGTAATTATTCAACTTATATTAAATTTATACATTGTCCCATACACTCAAAATTTAAAACAAAATTATCTCAAAAATTCTTCTCTAAATCTTTTTCCGAAATTAATTCAAGAAAAAAGATTTATAAATATTACAAAAAAAATGACAATATTTGTTGAGGAAAATCAAAAAGATGGAAATTTAAAAGGAATTTATATTAAAGAAAAATTGGATGATGAAGAAAGCAAGATAATAACTGCTAGATACGGAAAACTGATTAAAAATGAGAAAGGATTTAATTTCAAATTATTAGATGGAAAAATTACTAATATTGACAATAAAGGAAGTATAAATTTAAATTTTAAGGAGACAATATATGAATTATCAAAGTTGGAATCAAATATACGCCAAGAAAATAAGTTGAATGAAACAAAAAGTAGCCTATTAATCGAATGTCTTGATAAATTCGTTGAAGATAGAAAAAATAATAAAATTAGATGTAGTAAAGAAAATTCATTTTTAATTAAAGAAATTTATGAAGAAATGTTTCAAAGAGCAATTATTCCATTATATATAATTATATTGTCTCTAATTAGTTCTTTAGTCATTATCAAACCAAAAGTTGATTTTGTAGAAAATTATCTCAAAATTATTTTATTTATAAGTGGTTTTTGTATAATTTTGTTTTCACAATTGACATATAAATTTATTAATTACTCATTAAATTTTGAAATTTTATTTATATTATTACCAATTATATTTGTTTTTATTTTTTACATAATTCTTTTAATGAAAACAAAATTTAGATTAAAATATTTATGAGATTAAAAAAATATCAAACATATTTATATTCTAAATTTATTAAAAAATTTTTAATAATCAGTTTTGTATTTTTTTGCTTAGTTATAATTATAAATTTTTTTGAGGAAATTAGTTTTTCTGAAAAGCATAATGCAGAAATTTATTATGCAATCTACTTATCTTTTCTTAATGCACCATCATTAATATTTGAGATATTTCCATTCATATTTCTAATAACAGTTAAATTTTTATATCTTGATCTTAATGATAAAAATGAACTAAAAATTTTGAATTCAAACGGAATAAGTAACTATAATATAATCTTCACATTTTTAATTTTGACATGTTTCATGGGACTTTTTTTATTATTATTTTATTACTCTTTTTCATCTAATTTAAAAAGTAAGTATTTAGATACAAAAAATAGGTTTTCAAATACTAATGAATATTTGGCTATTGTAAAAGATGATGGGCTTTGGATTAAAGAGGAAATAGAAGACAGCATTTATATAATTCATGCAAAAAAATTTGATAAAAATGAACTTAGATCTATTACTATTTCAGAAATGGATGGTTACTACGATAATAAAAATACAATTTTAGCTGAAAAAGCAAATATAATTTCAAAAAATTGGAATATGGACAATGTTTCTTTGGTAAATAAAAATGGGAACAAAAGTAATTATAAGAGCTATGTTCATAATTCTTCATTTAATGGCGAAATAATATCAAACTTATTTTCAAACTTAAATTCACTAAATATTTATGAACTACATAATTTATCTAAGAATTATGTGAAAATAGGATACTCTAATATAGATGTTAAAATTCATTTAAATAGAATTTACAGTATGCCTATTTTTTATTTGCTAATGACAGTACTAGGTTTTGTGATAATAAATAAAATTAAAAATTTCAAATCTAGATTTTTTGTTATTATATTTGGTATATTTGTGTCTGTTATAGTATATTATTTAAATTACTTCTCTGGAGTTTTAGGAAATAATGGCACATTGCCAATTTATTTATCTGTTTGGGCTCCTCTTTTGATCCTTTTTTTAATTTGTAATATCGGGCTTTTAAAAGTAAATGAAAATTAAAAAATATTATATAATTTTAATTTTATCTCTTTTTAATGCGTTTGTTTCTTATGCAGATGATATTGAATTTGAGTCATCTAATATGGACATCAAAAATAATGGTAATTTGATTATCGCCTATGAAACTGAGATAAAGATACCTGCAAAGAAAATATTTATAAAATCAACTATAGCCACATACGATAAAGTAAAAAATGTTATTACTTTTGAAAAAGATGCATACTTTGAAGATAGTTTAGAAAAGACAATAATTGAGGGCGAAAAAATTATTTATGATAGGAATAAAGAGATAATTTTTAGTAAAGGAAATACTAAGATTAACTTAAATCAAAGATACGATATCGATTCAAAAAATATTTATTATGATAGGGAAATGAAAGAAATTTATGGCAATGATCAAACTTTCATAAATGATTATAAAAAAAATTACTATCAATTGGAAAATAGCTTTATTTTTGATATTTCAAAAAAAACGATAAAAGCAAAAAAATCTATTATTATTGATAAAAACAACAATGAATATATTTTTGAAAATTTATTAATTAATCTTAATAATAATGAAATTGCAGGTAAAGAAATTAAAGTTGAGTTTCTTGACTCTTACTTTGGAAATAAAAATAACGATCCTACTCTAAGAGGAAGAAGTGGTTATTCAAATGAAAAGGAGCTTAAAATTTATAAAGCAGTATTTAGTACTTGTAATATAGAAAATAAAAAATGTAGGGGCTGGGAACTTGATGCAGACGAATTCAAACATGACAAAGAAAGAAAATTATTTGAATATAAAGATTCTTGGTTAAAAATATTTGATTACAGGGTTTTTTATTTACCTTATTTTAATCATCCGGATCCAACTGTAAAAAGAAAGTCAGGATTTTTAACACCATCTTATTCTGCATCCAAAAGTCTTGGTACCTCTTTAAATTTTCCATATTATAAAGTTTTGGGTGTTGATAGAGATTTAACATTAAATCCAAGATATTACGCTGACAAAAGTTTTTTACTTCAAAACGAATACCGACAGGTATTTAAAGACTCAAATCTCTTAAGTGACTTTAGTTTTATGTTTGGCGAGGCTGGAACTAAAGGACATTTTTTTTACAATCAAATAGGAAAGCTTAATGAAAATTTAGATTATCAATTAAACTTACAAAATGTTGAAGGTGATAATTATTTAAAAAAACATGATTTAAAAGAAAAATCAGTTCTTATTAAAGATGACAATTTATTATTATCAAATTTAGATTTAAACTGGAATTTAAATGATGCTAGTTTAAGCACCTCATTTAAAATATTTGAGGATTTATCTAGAAATAGACGTGATAGATATCAATATGTATTTCCTGACTTTAACTTTTCAAAAAATTTAAATATTCCAGATAACTATAATGGAAAATTTAATTTTAATTCATACGGCTATAATAAAAATTATAACACCAATATAAATGAGTCAGTTTTAACAAATGATTTTTTGTATACCTCTAATCAATATATAACTAAAAATGGAGTAATTTCTAATTATGATTTGTTACTAAAAAATAGCAATAGTTACTCGAGTAATTCCCCTTCTTTTAAAGAAAATAGTAATTATGATTTATTTGGGACTTTTAAGGTTGATGCCAGCTTACCTATGCAAAAAATAGTTTCAAATTATAAACATCATTTAACGCCAAAAATATCGTTTAGGTATAGTCCTAATGATAATAGTGATATTTCATCAAAAAATATTTTACTAAATTATAACAATGTATTTGGTTTAAATAGAATTGGAGCTTCACACGAAGTAGAAGGTGGAGAGTCTATAAGTGCGGGTTTAGAATTTAAAAGAGAGAACTTTGAGGGTTTTAATATTTTTGACTTAAAAATAGCAAATGTTCTGAGATTGAAAGAAAATAACCAATTACCTAAAAAGTCAAAATTGAACAAAACTCGCTCTGATATATTTGGTAATTTAAATTATAATATTACTGAAGATTTAAAGATCGGGTACTCGTTTTCTTACGATAGGGATCTAGAATATTCAAATATGGAGCAGATAAATTTTGAATATGGAATTAATAATTTTTTCACAAATTTTTCATATTATACAGAAAATAATGATATGGGAAATAAAGAGAATATAAAAAATTTTAGCACTTACAATCTAGATGACGAAAATAAATTCAGTTTTGAGATGAACAAAGATCTTAAAGATGATTTTACACAATATTACAATTTAATTTATACTTATGAGACTGATTGTATATCTTTAAATTTTAACTACAACAAAACATTTTTTAGAGATGGAAATCTAGAACCAAATACAAGCCTTTCTTTTTTAATCAAGATTATTCCTTTTACAGAGTTAGGTGTGCCTAATGTAGGAAATTTAATAGGAAATTAGTATATGAGACATATATTAATTATACTTATTGTATTAATATCTTTTTCAAAACATAGTAATTCTAGTATTAAAATTGATATTAAATATAAAATAGATAACGAAATTATAACTAATTTAGATATTTTGAATGAAAAAAAATATTTAATATTTCTTCGACCCAATCTTAAGAATTTATCTGAAATTGAAATATCAAGCATTGCAGAAAATTCAATTGTTAGAGAAAAAATTAAGAACAAAGAATTAAAGAGAATATTTAAAGATGAAGAAAACATCAAATTTATAAAAGAGATTAAAAAAAATCTTTTTAAATTTAAAAATGTAACAAATGAAGAAGATTTTAAAAAATTGTTAGCTAAAAACGAAATTAGTTACGATAAAATTATCCAAAAGATGAAATATGAAGCTATGTGGAATGAGCTTATTTTTCAAAAATATTCTTCATTTATTAAGATTGATAGAAAAAAATTAAAACAAGACTTAAGAAAAAAAATATCTAAAAACAAAAAATATGAATACAAGTTGTCAGAAATATTATTTGAAATAAAAAGTGGAGAAAAATTAGAAAAAAAATATAAGGAAATTTTAAATTATGTAGAAAATAATGGTTTCAAAAATGCAGCAGCAAAGTTTAGTATTTCAAATAGTTCAGATAAGGGAGGAGAAATTGGTTGGATCAAAGAAACATTACTATCTGACAAGTTGATAAAAATTTTAGCAAAAATGAGAAAAAATGAGATCTCAAAGAAAATAAAATATCCAAATGGATATTTAATTTTAAAAATTAATGATAAAAAAGAAATGAAACAAGTTATAGATGAGAATAAAGAACTAAACGACATGATAATGTTCGAGAAAAATAGACAGCTAAACCAATTCTCTCTTTTATTTTACAAGAAGTTGAAGCAAAATATTATAATTAATGAATATTAAATTTATTATAATTGTTTTAGGTGAACCCTATAGTACATTTTCTGAAATATTAGGTAAATATTTTTCTAAGAATAAAAAAATTAAAAAGAAAATTGTTTTGATTGGAAATATGAGCCTATTAAAAAAACAGTTGAATAAACTAAATTATTTTTTACCTTTAAACAAAATTAATAATATCTCAGAAACTGAGAAAACAAAAATAAATATTATAGACGTCAAATTTGAACACAAAAAAGTATTTACGAATATTTCAAAAAAATCAAATGTATATATAAAAAATTGTTTTGATAAATCGTTAAAAATCATGAAAGAATTTGGAAATGAATGTGCATTAATCAATGGACCAATATCTAAAAAATTTTTTTTAGAAAAAAAATACTTAGGAATCACAGAGTTTTTATCGAAAAAAACTAACTCTAAAAATGAGGTAATGTTGATTTATAATGAAAAAATGTCTGTTTCACCTTTAACTACTCATATTCCTATAAAATATGTTGCAGAAAATATCACAAAAAAAAGATTAATTACAAATATTCAAAATATAAAAAAATTTTACTCAAAAATATTAAAAAAAAACATCAAATTTGCAGTTTTGGGTTTAAACCCTCATTGTGAAACTACTGACAATTTCAGTGAAGAGGAAAAAGTAATTGTTCCAGCAATTAAACATTTGAAAAAAAAGGTATGAAGATTGATGGTCCATTTTCTGCGGATACTTTTTTTTTAAAAAAAAATATTGATAAATATGATGTTGTTATTGGAATGTACCACGATCAAGTATTGACTCCAATCAAAACACTATTTAATTTTGATGCTATCAATCTAACTATTGGTCTTCCTTTCATTAGAATTTCTCCTGATCATGGACCAAACTCAAAAATGATAGGTAAAAATTTATCCAACACATCTTCACTTAGTTATGCAATTAAATTTATTGAAAAACTTAAATAATAATGAAACCTAAAAGAAGTTTAGGTCAAAACTTTCTTAACAACAACGAAATTCTAAATGATATCATCAAATTTGGAAATATAACAAATGAAGATATAATTTTAGAAATTGGTCCTGGGACTGGCAATCTAACTGAGAAAATTGTTAAGAAATATCCATCAAAACTAATTGTTGTTGAGAAGGATAAAGAATTGTCAGAATTTTTAATTAAAAAATTTGAAAATAAAGTTGAGGTTATCAACAAAGATATTTTAAAATGTTTTGATAATTTTAAATACAACAAGCCTATTAAAGTATTTGGAAATTTACCATACAATGTATCTACTAAAATACTAATTTCTTTTATAAAATATATTGACTTAGAAAATATATTTTCGGAATTTTACTTTGTATTTCAAAAAGAAGTTGCAGAAAGAATTGTTGCTGAATACAATTCAAAGCAATATGGAAGACTCTCAATACTAACATCATGGAAATTTAATAGATCAAAAAAATTTGATATATCGCCAAAATGTTTCTTTCCAGTGCCAAAAGTGTGGAGCTCATTAGTTGTACTAAAACCAAAAAGTAAAATAGAAAAAATTTTACAACCAAAAAACTTAGAACATATTACCAATATATTTTTTAACCAAAGAAGAAAAATGATTAGAAAACCAATGAAACAACTTTTTGTGGATTATAAAAGCGTTGCTGAAAAATTAGATTTAAATCTAAATTTAAGACCTCAAAATTTACCAATAAAAAAATATTTTGAAATTTGTAAAATTTATGAAAGTTTAATTAAGTAATTTTTTGATATGGCTATTAATAAATTTATTATCATAAAATGATTTATTTCTATTTTTAATTACGGACATTATTTTTTTATAACAGATTTTTAAGTCATCATTTATTACTACAAAATCATATTCTCTCCATTTTGATAAATCTTTTTTAAATTCCTTCATTCTTTTTTTTACAGTTTTCATATTTTTTTTTTCTCTTATAGAGAGTCTTTTTATCAATTCTTTTCTAGATGGAGGTAAGATATAAAATGTAATTAATTTATATTTTAATTTTTTATTTCTAATTTGTCTTGTACCTTGCCAGTCTATATCAAATACTACATTTTTACCTTTTTTTAGTTTATCAATTACTAAATTTTTTGAGGATCCATAGTAATTATCAAAAACTTTAGCGTGTTCAAGAAACTCATCTTTTTTAATAAGTTTTTTGAAATTATTTTTAGAGATAAAAAAATAATCCTTTCCATTTTTTTCAGTTGGTCTTGGAGTTCTTGTTGTGTGGGAAATAGATACAGAGAAATTTTTATTTTTTGAAATTTTTTTAACAAGCGTGGTTTTTCCTGCGCCAGATGGTGAGGAGAGAATGAACATGCCACCTTTTTTAAAGCTGGACATTTAATTTAAAAATTAGTTAGCTTTATTCTCTATAAATTTTACTGCATCACCTACAGTAAGAATTTTTTCTGCGTCACTGTCTGAAATTTCTGATCCAAACTCTTCTTCAAAAGCCATTACTAATTCGACAGTATCAAGACTGTCCGCTCCTAAATCATCGATGAAACTTGACTCTTCAGTAACTTTAGCTTCATCTATACCTAGATGATCTGCAACTATCTTCTTTACTTTACTTGAAATATCTTCTGACATAATTTCCTTTTTGGTTAAAATTCTTAATAAGTATTTATATTATTTTGTCAACTAAAATACATGCCACCGTTAACATGAATGGTTTCTCCTGTAATATAATCAGATAAATTAGAACTCAAGAATAATATAGTATTAGCCACATCTTCTGGTAAACCGAACCGATCTAATGCAATCTTATCTTGTAACGATTTTTTAAAATTATCATCTATTTTGTCTGTCATTTCAGACTTTATAAATCCTGGAGACACACAGTTGATCTTAATATTTTTTTTTCCATATTCAATTGCCAAACTTTTTGACATTCCTACTAAGCCAGCTTTTGAGGCTGCATAATTTGCCTGTCCAATGTTACCTGTGTGGCCAACTATAGAAGTTATATTAATTATCTTACCATTTTTATTTTTAAGCATTTTTTTTATAACATGTTTTGTTAAAAAAAAGGTTGATGTCAAATTAAGTCCAATTACTCTATTCCACTCTTTATCATTCATTCTAATTGTTAAATTATCTGATGTAATACCTGCGTTATTAATTAAGACATTTATATTGTTTTGGAATACCGAATTACAATCATTTATAAAACTCTCTATGGATGAGTGATTTGAAATATCAAATTGCTTAATAGTAACATTATTAAATTTTTTTTTTATTAAATCTAATTTAGATTGGTTTGTGCCAGTAGCAATTATGTTTGCATTTGCCTCATATAATTTTTCAATTATAGAACTACCTATTATGCCAGTAGCGCCAGTCAATATTATATTTATATCTTTTAAATTTATCATATTTTCCAGTTTCTTATATCTGATAAATTATTTATATGATTTATTTTTACTTTTCTATCTATTCTTTTTATAAGTCCTGATAATACTTTACCTGGACCTATTTCTATAAAATTATTAACACCTAAGTTTATTATATTTTTCACACTTTCTCTCCATCTAACAGGCATTTCAATTTGGTCGATTAGTAATTTTTTAATTTCATTGGAATCTTTTAATGGATCAGCTGTTACGTTTGATACAATTTTGACTTTAGGATCATTAAATTCAGTTTCTAAAATTTTTTGTTTCATTTGTATTGTGGCTTTATTCATCAATGGACAGTGGAATGGTGCGCTAACTGGAAGTTTTACAAATCTGATACCTTTTGAATTTAAATCATTTGATAATTGTGTAATTGATTCAATTTTTCCACTTACAACAGTTTGACCTTCAGAATTATCGTTTGCAATATAACACAAATATTTATCTTTATTCTGATTTAGTATTTTATTAATTTCATTTATATCTACTCCTAATATTGCTAGCATTCCTCCTTCGCCTTTGGGTACAGCAGTTTGCATTGCTAAGCCTCTATATTTTAATAAATTGATAGTTTGTTCAAAAGTTAAAGATTCTGCACAACATAAGGCTGAATATTCACCGAGAGAATGACCAGCAAAAAATTTGGCATTATTTATGTCAAATGAAGTTTCTTTTTCTAGAGTTTTAAATATTGAATAGCTAACTAAAAAAATTGAAGGTTGTGTATTTTCTGTTTGATCAAGATCAATTTTGGGTCCGTCTAAAATTAATTTGCTTAATTTTTTTTTTAATAATTCGTCTGCTAAATCAAAGTACTCTTTAACAAAAGTAAAGTTTTCATAAAATTCCTTTGCCATACCTACAATCTGCGAACCTTGGCCAGGAAATACCACTGAGAACATAAAAATGTTTATAATTTAGTGTTTTTTTGTATTGTAATTAAATTCTTATAATAGTATATCCTGTTTTTTTTTATATAAAATTATGAACTATTACGAACATACACTAATAGCTAGACAAGATATTTCACCTAGCCAAATAAAACAAATTCAAGAAAAATATGTTAAAATAATTGAAGGTAATGAAGGAAATGTAATAAAATTTGAAAGCTGGGGTTTAATGCACCTTTCGTATTTAATAAAAAAAAATAAAAAAGGCAACTTTCTTCATTTTAAAATTGAGGGAAAAGGCAAAACGATAGAAGAATTGGAAAAAACTGAAAAAATTGACAAGAATCTGTTAAGATTTTTAACTGTTAAAGTTAAAAAATTGGATCTTGAAACAGATTATTTTAGCAAAAAAGAAGATCAAACAAAGAAATAATTATTACAATGAAGAAGAGAAATATAAAAAAAAAGAATTCTCAAAATAATTTTTCAAAGTTAAGTGTATTTCAAAATCAAAAATACAAATTTAAAAAGAAATGTCCATTATCTGGAAAAGGTGCACCAATAATAGATTATAAAAACATTAAATTATTAAAAAAATATGTTTCTGAAAATGGCAAGATACTTCCATCAAGAATAACATCTGTCAGTCAAAAAAAGCAGAGAGATTTATCTTTATCTATTAAAAGAGCTAGGAATTTAGCATTAATTTAAAAATGAAAGTTATTTTATTAGAAAATGTAAGGAAAGTTGGATCAATAGGTGAAGTTATTGATGTAAAAAGAGGATATGCAAGGAATTTTTTGATATCACAAAAAAAGGCTCTTTTTGCATCAAAAGAAAACATTGCAGAAGTTGAAAAAATTAAAAATGAGCTAAATAAGAAGGATCAAGACAAAAAAAATTATGCAAAAGAAATTGATGAAAAGCTTAAAAACAATGAGTACACTATAAAAAAATTGAGCACTGAAAACAGAGAATTATATGGGTCAGTTAAACCAACAGAAATCTCAAAAGTTTTACAAGAGGTTGAAAAAACTGAAATAAATCCTTCGATGATACAACCTGCTAAAGAAATTAAGTCTTTAGGCCTATATGATGTGATATTAAATCTTCATACAGATATACAAACTAAAATTAAAATAAAAGTTATTGCTAAAGAAGAAAACGAATAATTATACATTTTTTTCCCCAACACTTAATTTATTTTGTTTTAATTAATTTATTAATTATTATTAATTATGGAACAACCATTATCAATAATAAAAAACAAAGTAGAAGAATTACCAAATAATATAGAGGCTGAACAATCTGTTATAGGATCTATATTGTTATCAAATGAAATCTTTGATGAAGTTAGCCTAGTTATTTCTAGCAAAAACTTCTATGATCCAGTTCACAAAAAAATATTTGAGGCATTGGAAAAGTTAATATATGGGGGACTTCTAGCAAATCCTATAACGCTAAAAAATTATTTTGAGAAAGAAAAGGATGAGCTTAATATCCCAGAATATTTAGTTAAAATTACTAAATTTTCTACATCTTCAAGACAGGCTATAGAATATTCAAAACTTATTTTTGATTTATTTGTAAAAAGAGAATTAATTAAAATTTCGAACGAAGTTATAGATCAAGCAAAATTAAACGATCTTGGTACTGATGGACAAAAAATAATTGAAAATTACGAGAAGTCATTATTTGATCTAGCTGAAAAAGGATCTTTCAGTTCTTCTTTAATTAAGTTTGATGAGGCTATGAGACAAACTATTGAAATGGCATCAAACGCATATAAAAATGAAGAAGGTATTGTGGGAGTTCCAACAGGACTTAAAGACTTAGATGATAGATTAGGTGGTTTACATAAATCAGATCTTATAATTATAGCAGGAAGACCTTCAATGGGTAAAACAGCTTTAGCCACTAACATTGCTTTTAACGCTGCTAAAAAAATTCAAGATAGTGGTGAAAAAAGTTCAATAGCTTTTTTTTCTCTTGAAATGTCTTCAGAACAACTTTCAACAAGAATTCTTGCAGAACAATCAAGGATTAAATCCAATGATATTAGAAGGGGTAAAATATCCGAGGAACAATTTGATAAGTTTATAGAAACCTCAAAAGATATATCAGAATTACCATTATATATTGATGAAACGCCTGCAATAACTATTGCTGCATTAAGCAATAGAGCAAGAAGAATAAAAAGACTATACGGTCTTGATATGGTGGTAATAGACTATATTCAATTAATGAGAGCTTCAAATTCAAATAATGGAAGAGTTCAAGAAATATCAGAAATTACCCAAGGATTAAA
>MDSZ01169117.1_pt1 | contig 13013 bp, 13 predicted proteins | sample 811201 | NCBI WGS metagenome assembly MDSZ01 (sample SAMN05326647, study PRJNA326480) | marine metagenome | isolation source: seawater | place: Indian Ocean: North | collected 2010
CACGATCCACATTGAACAAGCGTGCGAGAAGATCTGCGCTCACTGAGTCCTGAGTGGTGTATTTGATGCGGTCCACAATGTCTGCGTTGTCCATGAGGGCAGAGAACACCTTGTAGCTCATGATCAACGTGTTCGGCACATAGCCGGTGTTGGTCAGCACAGTGTTCTTGCCAGCTTCAACGTCGGCAATCGGTGTGGAGTTGGCGGCACTCCAGAGGGTGCCGGGTGTTGCGTCGGTTCCCCAGACGCCTGTTGTGAAGGCGGCGGCTGCCCATTCGACTTCTTGACGGATCAGCATTTGCTGGGTCAGGAAGCGAGTGGCATCCATGTCTGGGTCAAGTGGCGCGTCCGAGTTGGCGCGTACTTGGTCACCGATGTCTTTGTGAAGTGCGTAGACCTCACAGGCGTATGTCTCAGTGGACAGGCTGTAACCGGTGCCTGCGGATTGTGTTCCGTCTGCACGTAGTTGAACCTGATCACGGAAGAAGTCAGCTTGTGAATACGTGAAGTATTTGTCTGACTGCTTCTGGACGTTTACCTGTGGGAACGCACGGGAGGCTACGAATGCGTAGCTCTCTTGCATGTAGGCGATTGACATATTTGTCAAAATCGCGTCTACGTGTACGTCACTTACTGTTGGCTGTGGCATTTATATATCCTCCTTAAGCCGCACGACACTGAGTCGGGTTGAGGAACATAGTGAATGTTTCGCCAGCCGAAGCGGCTCCGATTGCCACGCCGAGCGTCGTGACGCTCGTATCTGTTCCGGGAGTGATTGCGTCAGCCTGTGAGTCGGCGCTCGTGCCGATCACATTGTTGAAAGCGATAGTACCGTCAGCGACGACCTTCGAGATACCGAAGATGCAGATTTCCGCCGCCTCTCCGCTCTCAGGGTCGTTCTGAAGGATACCGATGGCTCTGTCAGTAGTCGCAGAGCAGACGTTCACCGTCGTAGCGGAAGCAAGTTTCACAAAGTGATATTGCTTGCTTGACAGATCAGCCGCAGCTTTCAGCGTTCCCAATCTTATTTGTTGTCCTTCGTATGCGCTCATATCAACCAGCCTTTTCGTTGATGTAGTCGGTGTATAGCGAAGGATCACGCTCGGCTACGAGGGTGATTCCTTTAGCAAGCGAGGTCACTTCGCCAGAATCGACAAGCGCTTGTGCTGCTTTTTCGATTCGTCCGAAAGCATCCATCGCTCCATCATCGCTATCTGATCCAAGCTCGGTGAATACACCGGCCTCGGAAAGAGCGACGCTGGATGCGCTGAGAATTGCTTCAATTTCTTTAGCAATCTCTTGGTCAGCGGTACGAAGGCGCACCAAGACCTTGGCGAAATCAACTGGATTTAAGCCGGGGAGAATTGCCCACTGGTGAGCAGCGGTTGCCGCTTTCTCCAGTTCCCGTTCCTCTACGAGTTCACGGTGGGCTGCCTTAGCCAAATCAAGTTCTTTACGCAGGTCTGTGATTTCCTTCTGCACCTCTGTCTCGTCAGGGCCGTCAACCGATGCAGCGACAGGAGTTGCTTCTACTGTTTCCATTTCTGGCGCAGCTTCAACTTCTGTTGCTTCTTCGATTACGTCCTCGACTTCTGGAGTGGCATTGAGTTCCACAGTGTTCTCCTGTGAGTCGGGATTATCAATTATCTGGTCAAGAGTCGTTTCCAGCTCGTCGTCAGATTTCATAACTAACCAACCTTCGTGAAGATGCGCCGGGTGATCAACACCTGACGTTTCTTTGATTGCTAGTTCAGTCAATTTCACTGACTTCGGCATAGACGCGCTCCCGCTCAGATGTCTTAACGGTAGTCCACGCTCTGTATCTTCTCGTTGTAACTGTTTGACAGTGCTAGCACTAGTGTCCTATTGTGACGTTTGACAGCAACCAAGAAAGAAGATTGATCCGATGAGTTCATGGATGACAGTTCACGCCGGAATAGACAGAATCAACGAAACACTTGAAACCGCCGGCGTGACAGCTCGCTTCGAAACACTGGAAAAGCAAGTTTGGACCGATCTAATCAACGGACCAGCGTGGGGAACCCCACTGGAACTTGAAATTGATGACGTGCAAATCACATTCAACTATAGGGACGTTGAATGGGCACTTGCCATGAATCTTTGATCAGAAAGGAAATTCAAATGTCAGTGACCCAGTATGAAGTCACCGTCGCAGATCGGGAGAAGATGAACGCTCTCATTGACTCGCTCCAATATCCCAACGAACTCAAGGTCAACTTGATGGACGCAGCTAAAGTTGAAAGTTTCATTGAGTCTTACCCAGAAGTTGAACGGCAGCACCGAGGTCAAGCTGTTCTGGCACTTTACGAAGCACTCTCAACCTTCGGTGTCGGCAAAGAATTTGCTGCTGCTTACGTTCGCTGGTCAAAAATGAACGCTGATCGGTAACGGTAAGCCCAAATACATTTGAAGCGACCGCCCTTCGGGGCGGTTGTTTCGCGTTTAGACAAGCGCTGCTTCTGGTAGGTCAGCTTCCATGCGTTCAGCTTTGCCACCTATTGAGTAGCCACGCAACTCGCCACGCTTGACCATTTCCCAAGCCCACGGTTCCCAAATAACACCCATGAATGGCGTGTTCTCAGGAAACGAATACTTCGTGACGCCCTCATTGGGCACACTCAGTTCAGTTTCAATCGCCATGGGCCACGTCAGCATTTCAACCATTTCGCCTGCCGGCTTGTCTGAGTGCTGCAAATAGATCGTGCGATCATCAGCACGCACCCAATCCCACAGCGCCTTCTGAAGCGTCACCTCGTCTGTGAACTCACCGTGAGCATCTTCTATGCCGGGAACATAAACGGGGCCGAGTGTGTAGCGTTCTTCAGTTTGCTTTGCGACAGGATGAACACCGCTCATCGCTTTAACCAAGGCCAGCTCGGCGGCGCGTAGTTCGATCTCATCTTCAATCAGATCATGACAAATCACCATGTTGTCCGTCACTGGATCAGCTGAGTGCAGACGATCATGCCAATCGTCAAGTTCTTTAGCCGTCGCAGCTGCAACACGTCGATCGGCGAATCGTTCTATTTGCGCCAACCTAGCTTCAGCTGCTTCCATCGTTGAATAACAACCAAACGACCGACCAGTTTCTGAATATACGCAGAACTGCCCGTCCTCTTGTCGAATAACTTTCCGCATTCGACGACGCCGGCGGCGACCAGAACCAGTTGGCGCTCCGTAGCCAGCGATAATCATTTCTGGTTCTTCAACATAAACTTCGTCCAGTTCCACAGTGATCATCTTGTCCTGCAACCCGTGAACTATCTCCATCAACGGATCAACAAGTTCTATACATTCGGGATGATCAAGCAGTTCTCTGTACGCCATCAGAAGCAACGTCATGGGGTCGTTCTGCCAGCTCTCGCCACCGTGACCCTTGTCAGTTTCGGAAGTTTCTTTCAACACAGTTGGCACCTCATTATCGGAAGCATCTGGGTTCACCTTACGCCACGCGGCTCGCACTCGGCGTTTCACTCCAGCAACGGCATCTTCGGGCAGCTGAACACGATTCCCACGAAAGCCGCCAGGTCCAAGAGCCGCGACGGCACGCCCAACTTGTGCCGGCGTTTCTTTTTCTTCAAGACTGTCCCAAAGACGCAATTTCCATGTTGATGGCTTTTCTGCGTCTGGAACGTATGCGAATGCCTGAGCTGGAAAGTCTTGTCCATCTTCTCGTTTGGTTTCAGCTTTTTCCAGTGGTTCTCTTGTCTTTGATGCCCATTTCATTGATCGAACCTCCACGCTTGGAATGTTACCTCATGGAGATTTTTGACAGTTTCACTTGCTAGTGCTGCCACTAGTGTCCTATTCTGTAGTCATGGCAGCAACCAAGTACCTCAAAACATTCTTCGCAGAGAAGAACCTAGACAGCCGCACATATGAAATCACTGACGCAGACGGCAATCTTCACTTAGTGGACAGCGAACTCGTCATTGACTGCATACACAACACTTCAGACGCTGAGAAAGACGCAATCGCTGACACGATTCGCAAGATTGACTTCGCCAATGGCGACGTTCATCACTTTCTGAAGCATCTAGCAAACGCCTTGGTGTCGTTTCACTAAACACCACGGAGTGAGTAGGACTCGCAAGAGTCGGCGTGCAACTCGCCACACTCCACGACAGCAACCAACACGAAAGGACCTGTCAATGTCAGTTCAAACCGTATCAACCGAAGAAATGACGCAAGAGATAATCAACACTCTTTGCGAATTGATTGAAGAAGGCGCATGTGACGGCCAGCTTCGCGATCTGAAAGACGTTGTTCGCAAACGTGAAAAGGCGATTGCAGGCAGCATCAACGCAGGAGATCGCGTTCGAATCGTCGGCAGAATGAATCCTCAGTATTCAGTTGGCGCAACAGCAATCGTTGAAAAGCGTGAACGCAAAGGCAAGAAAGACTTGTTCTGGGTCGTTCTTGAACCAAATCAAAAGCAACTTGAAGGCAAGAAGTTCAATCACTCAATCGGCGCAATCGGTCTCCCCGTAGAGAACGTGGAAAAGATAAGCTGAGATCTAATCAATCACCGTAGAGGCCGCCCTTCGGGGCGGCTTCTGCGTTTTTAGTCACTGATTTGTTGAACAGCGTCGCCTTTGTTTGCGTGCCAGTCAGCGTGACGTGCCATCCACACGCTGTGGGCGTCTGTGCGTTCGTCTAAGCGCTGAGTACGTTCGTCAATAGATCTCAGCATCACAGTGTTGTCAGCGTGCGCCTGATTGTTCTCTCGTCGCATCACACTGGTCAGCACCGCAAACAAGCCCGTCACAACGGCTGCTGTCACGGCTCCTACTGCGGCAACGACGTCTGTCATCGTTTGCCGCCGTCGTACACTTCAGCGTGTCCTACGTCGACAAGAACGTCGTTCAAACAGCTGTCAGCGTCGCCTATAACACGCCCTAAGACACGCCCAAATTTTCCGCGCTTGTCCAGACTCGTTTGAATCTTGATGGCTTCCTGAGCTGCACACCAGTCCACAACGTAATCTTTGGCGGCCAGCCCACGAGCTTTCTCCGCTTTGTCTCTGGTGCGGCTCTCTGGCGTGTTTATGCCAAGAAGTCTGATTCTGGCTTGATACTGAATAGAGAAACCGAGATCAAGCGTCACATCCACCGTGTCGCCGTCAACCACTCGTTCAACTGTTGCTGCGTATTCGTACATTATGAGCCGTCGCTTTCAATTGTTTCGTCGCTGATCGTCAAGCGATACCAACCAGAGTTGTTGGCGTTGTAAACCGTTCCTTCAACAGCGTAGTCACCGGGTTCCATCAGCCTGTCGATCTCACTGTCCCACGCATTTGCTACGTTCTGAATAACGGGACGCGGCTCGCTGTAACCGACAATGGTGTCGTTTGGAAACTCGGCTTCATCTTCTGCGTCAGCTGGCGGATTGTTGCACGCCCACGAATCACCGCCAACTGAACAGTCTCGTCCTCCGTCGTCATCGGATTCAATAAACAAGCCACGGGTGTATTCGTCTGTGTCGCCAGTGTGATCGCCAACATCGGGGTCATCATCTTCGTACAGATAGATGTACGGGTCACCGTGTTGATTGTTCGTGTTGAACTGGTTGAGCTGGAGATTTGATTCCGCTTCAATGACGATCCGCCGGCGTTCACCAGTCACGTCAGGGTCATCTGGCACCGTGAACTGCACAATTTCTCGTTCGTTGCGGTTGTTTGGAAAGCCGGTGTTCCAGTTCCCGACGATGCACCAGTCTCCGAAACCAGTCCAGCCGCCTTGTGAACAGTTCGCTGGAATTGTTGTAACTACTTCTGTGGTGTTGGTGCTGACCACTGTCGGATCAGCAACCGTGGTTGTCGAAACAGTCTCGCCGTAGGTCGTGCTGCCGCCGCAACTTCCCTGCCCGTATCCGTCGTCGTAACACCACCAGTCATCTGTGCGGAGCCGTTGACTAGAGATCGTGCTGACTGTTGCTGTTTCTGTGACCGTGGTTGCTGTTGTGACCTGCTGATACCAGTAGCCGTCATTTGAGTTGAATCCCAGCGTGGACGTGACATTTGTTGTGGTTGTTGTCTCCGTCTCTGTAGAAGTTTGATCTCCGAGATCCTCCCACGTTGAATATGAATCACCGCTCCACGAGGGTTGCGGAGGAGGATCGTCGGGGATTACTAGCCCTTCAGGTGTTTCTGGTCCGGGTGCGCCGTCAAGTAAGTCGTCAAGGGAATCCAGCGTGTCGGATGATTCCGTTTGCTCCTCGCCTTCTCCCAGCGTCGTTTCTGTATCCGATTCATCACCATCATCTTCGCCTTCGTTATCGGAGTCATCGCCGTCAGCTTCGTCGGAATCGCCTTCGTCTGTGTCGGTGTCGGTATCGACATCGGATTGGTCCTCGTCATCTTCTTCAGTGTCCCATTCAGGCAACGTAATGTCGGGGATATCTGTCCAGATTCCGTCATCAATGTCGTCGTCGTCCCACCAGTCATCGCCTTCATCGTCAGGGATCAACCAGTCAGGCATCGTGATATCTGGTAGCGGATCTACACTGAAACTATGCGTGTCGTCCTCTGGATCTTCGGGCCATTCCTCGATTGGTGGCAACGGATCTTCGATAACGATTAACACTTCATCATCTTCTTCAACAATCACGATTTCAACAACGAAACCGTCATCACTCCATTCGCCTTCAATGCGATCTGGTAGTTCTTCAATGAGTTCTTCGGTTCTTTCAATGATTTCTTCCATTTCGGTTATGAACTCATCGCTTACCAGCTCAGCGATGAAACCGAGATCATCTTCTTCTTCTACCCATTCAACGAAATCTTCTGATTCGACCCACACCCAGTCATCATCTTCTTCGTGCCAGTCATCCTCCCAGACTTCTTCGTCCCAGAAGTCGTCGTCTAGATCAAGAATGAATGGTTCTTCTTCGCCTTCAGCTGGTTCTTCAAACCACGGATCAGCTTCTTCAGGGTCGGCTGTTAGTCGTTCTTCCACCAACTCTCGTAGCTCAGCCACAATCGTTGCAGGCCGCGCTTCAATTTCTTCAGAAACGAGTTCAATTTCTCCCTCCTCGTCAATCTCAATAGTGATTTCTTCTGGTGTTTCTTCCTCTGATTGAGTGATTTCTAGTTCTGCGACCTGTTCACCCTCATCGGTTGCGATTGAGAGCGTGATCTGGGGCGCTGTGGGCGCTTCTGGTTGCGCCGGCATATCAGCATCCACGTCTGTTTCTGCGTCTGGCAGAGCTTGTTGTGGCGGTTCTGGTGCAACGAACTGAAATGCGAGTTCTTGGTTGTCCTCAATAACAACGCTCACAGCGATGTTCTCGTCAGCGATTTCAACAGATGCTTCGTCTAGATCGTTGACTTCGTAGCCTTGTTCTTCAGTGACAGCCAACACTGGTTCGTCGTCGTTTTCGTCTGTCACGTCGGCAATGGTTGTTTCGACTCGTGCGCCAGCTCCGTCCTGAGCGACAAACAGCGAAACTGCGCCATCGTCGCTGTCGTCAATGGTTTCAACGTCAGCTGTGTAGTTCTCAACAGCTGCGGGAAGCAGAATCAGCACCGGATCAGCTGAATTTGAGGTGGAAATGTATCGATAGACGGCACCTGGTATTTCGTTGACCAGCTCGCCGTCAAACACGCCCAATCTGCGGCCTTGGTCATCAACGACTTGCAAAGCGATCTGTGAATCGGACGAACCGGCAGCTGTCAACAGCGTCATTGACTTGCCGCCGTCTGGTTGTGGACAGAACGCACACGAGAACGGTGGTTGTCTAGATGCCATTGGCGTGAGTTCTAGCGTGCCGGTGCTGCCCGTCCACGCTGACGCTGCTTCTGTGGGGTTAGTTGCTGCGAGCGCATACGTCCACACGTTGTCCACAACATCAATCCATCTGGTTTCTGTGGGCCAATTCGAGTCATAGATGTAGATGCGGCTACCGTTGTCAACAGCTTCTACTGCATATGGAGTGACAGCGTGTCCACCTTCAGCGGAATACAAGCCGAGCGTATATCCAGCGCTTGTAAGCGGATTCGCAAAGTCATCTGCAAGCGTGGCGACAATCTCGGATGGGCTTTGTTCTCGATAAAACGCTGCCGCAGCTTGGGTTTCGGACGAGAACTGCGTGACAAACCAAAACGCTAACTCTGCCGCAACTCGAGGATCGCCTTGTTCAAGAGCCGCCACTAGCGCTTCTTGACCCAAAAGGCTCGCTGTCGCACCCTCCTGATATAGACGCAAAGACAGAACAGCGAAGCCTTCGCACAAACCACCAGCCATTGCTCGGTTTGCTTGTTCGATCAGCTGCAAAATCACTGGTTGAGGCGTGCATTCACCCAGATCGTTGACTGACACGCACGCTTGTTCGTCGCCGTACAACCGGCGCGCAAGATTGACCGTCAGAGCTGCCGGTGCGTTTCCTCCACCGTAATTTTGAAACCCAAACCCATCTTGATTTGGTTCATAGTTCAACGTCACAACTTGCGTGACTTCAAGCCCTGATTCGACTGGCGGCGTTGTGTCAACCGTCATTGCTTGCGCCGTTGTCTTTGAGGCGCTCTGAGAGTCGTTCTGACCGCTTTCGCTGCTGCCTCCGCTACAACCAGTAACGAACAGAACAGCTGCTGCCAGAACGATTCCTATGCGTTCTAGCGATTTCGCCTTTTTGTTTGCCAAATGACTGCTCCACAGATAAGAGCGCCAAGGATTACGAAAACCACCGCTGCGGTCATGCTGCCGCCTGGAGCGTCGCCCAGATTGAGGGAAAAGTTCTTCGTATCGCCGCCGAGCAGATTGTTCTGTGACTCAAGCTCAGCGACACGTTCGGTTAGTGTTTCGATTTGCCAGTCAGTCGAGGCTGCATCATCAGCGTTTGACTTCAAGAAGCCAAAGCCGCCACCTAGCACCGCTGGCAGACCAGCAATCCACGCAATGTTGTCCATGATTGACTGAATGCCGGCACGCACACGCGAAACCGTTTCTTCAGCCTTGTCAACAGCTGCTTGAGCACGTTCAGCCACTGAGGATGACGTGCTTTCCACTTCATCAGCAAGCGATCTGAGCTTGCTTGCAAAGTCATCAGCGTCCGACATAGGGAATCTCCCGTTTTCGGACACTAAAGGTCACTGGTGCTGCTCTACGGTAGCATCCGTCTGTGACTTTCAACTGCGTGTGGTGCGACAATTCAGCTGACCACGACGATTTTTGTCCTGCCGGCTACGGTTCCATGGGTTCTGACAACTCGCTGGCTGACAATTTTGCGCGTATTTCTCGCAACAAATCTTCGATTGTGCGCGCCAACGCCTCTGAATACTTCACAGGGGTACCAGTCGCACAGGACGAATGAGCTTCAGCTGCTGCGGAATCTGCTTGATTCGCAATTCTGCTGAGAGTTTCGGCTAATTGGGTCATTTCGATCTCTCCCGTTCAGCTCAACGCGAGTTTTCTCAAGCGGAGCGTGGTTCGGTTATGTGAGATCAGCCTACCAGATGATCACAAAGCCCTGTATTTGAGATTCAGCTCATCAAAATCGCTGGTGTATGGGCCTTCGTGACGCACAACCATGCCTGATTTCTCAATCCAGTAGTCAAACCACTCTTGTGCGTCCCACTCGTCGCCCTCTATTTGATAGCGAACCCGCGCATCACGCCCTCTGAGCGCCCATTCTTGCTGCCAGTCCTGGCCAATATCGCCGGATGACTTAGTGGGAATGAAACCAATCGCTCCGTTGGGTGCTGCGTACAACACGCCGATGATGCCTTGAACTCCGCTTTGACGCATGATCGTGTACGAAACAGTTTCGCCAGTCGGATCTGGTGGCACAAAGCCTTCGGGAACGAATACGAACTCGTCAAACGTGTATTCGGCGCCAGCCGGCCCGAATTCTCCTAGTTCTTCGTCCTCTTCAAAGACGGCTTCAATGTTCGCATCAGTCACGTTTCTAGCTTAGATCAACAATTTCAGCATCAGGCACAATGTCGGTTCGTTGTCCTCTTGGGAGCGCTTGCGCCTTGACTTTCCACTGACCCATTCCCACTTTTTCTACGTCTGTCACAATGAAATTCAACCCACGTTCAAGGATCAGTTCGTTCTCACGCGAATAGTTAGAAATCTTTTTGACGTAAATACCTCGAACTTCTGCCGGAATATCGAGTTCAAGCGAAAACTTGCCGCCAAACGCAGCTCGTCCGCCCACTGACGTTGACACGAACCCATGATCCTGAAACACACCGCCAACAAGTTGCGTGGGTGGATCATCAATGATGTTGCCGAGCTGGTCAGCAAGCACACTGGTTCCACGATGAACCGTGATGTTTTCGCCTATTGGACCATGCGAATCAAACGCTTCGTCCATGTGTCGCAGCGTTGTGATGCCGTCATCAGTCATTGCGTTGTTCAACGCTCTGCGACTGCCTCTTGACGTACGCAACGCTCTGTTTGCGTTGCCGTACCAGCTGCCCGTGTAACGCTTCAACGCTGCGGTTTCTGCACGATTCAGCGCATCTGTGCGTTTGTTGAATTTGGTTGCAGCTGATCGGACGGGTACTTCTTTGAACTCGCTCTTGTCCAGCAAATCTAAGTCAGCGAGCTTCTCTTTCTGTTCAGCAAGCAGCAATCGAGGCTTGCCGCCTTCGGTTTTGAGTAGCGCATCCTCGAGTTCCAACCACTTCTTGTCAATTGTTGCGAAACGTTCAGTTATTGCGCCAATGAACTCGTCAGCGTTCTTCGCTTGCAGCTTGCCTGCTTGAATTGCTGCTTCTGCGTACGGTCGCAGAATGTCATCCAACCGGCCGCTGTCAGCCAAATACTTGGCGGTTGCGATCATGTCTTGAAGCTGTTGCGAGTCCTCCAAGAACTTCAAACCAGGAACGTCGCCTTTTGCGTACTGTTCGAACATCTGGCCGTACGGCATCTTTGACGGCGAGTTCTTGTTTGGGTTGAACATCCAGTCCAACAGAGCGTCAGCCTCACCCTTTTTGCCGAAATGCTTGAACGCTTGCCCTTTATCAATGCCGATTGGGAGCAGTTGGTTGTCTATCGCTGATCGCAAACGCAGAAAGTTCTCGTTGTGCGCGTCGTAGTTGGAGATCAAATAGTCAAACAAGTAGTTCTGCTGCATCTGTTCAAGCTGTGCAGACGACAACTTGCTTGCGTCAAACTTCTTTCCAGCGAATATCGCTTGCGTGTCGTCAAGCGTTCCACCCAACACTTCGTGCATACTGCCGATTTGTCCGTCAATCTCAACAACACGAACTTGTGGTGTTCTCGCTGCACCAACATTGAGCCGGTTCTGCAAGTCAGCTGTTGCTTGTTCAAGCTCTGCCTGCCAACGATCTTGCGGTTTGAAGATAACTTGTTGTCCACTTTTTGGGTCGACAAACACTTTCTTTGGGTTCTGACCAGAAAGTTCTTTGCCTAACGCTTTGTCCTCAATCAGCTCGTCAGCGTTCAACGACTCAAACAGACCGCGATCAAATTCGCCAGTAGATGCAGCAGGATTGACGTTGCCGGGTGGCGGCTCGGCTGGAGCTGGCTTTTTCGCTGGCTTCTTCGCTGGCTTCTTCTTCGCTGGCTGTTTTTTTGCTGGTTTCTTCGCTGTTGGTTTCTTTGCAGCAGGTTTCTTCTTTGCCGGAGCTTTCTTTTTTGGCGGAGCTTTCTTCTTCGGTTCAACCAAGTCAGCGCCGGGAATGCGTTTTGGCTTTGGCGACACTGTGCCTTCAGCATTCAGCAAACTCTTTGGTTTTGTCTGCAACAAAGCTGGCGGATTGTTTGCCGTACTCTTAGGCGACGCTTCAAACAGATGATCAACAAATGGGTTTGGAAACTCAGCCAGCTTGCCATCTGGCAATAATTCATCCACGAGATCATCAGTCCACAGCAAAGATTTGTCAGGATCTGGACTCATCAACTTGCCGTACTTGTATTCGAGCATCTTTTTTTCGTTGCCTATCAGACCAAGTTTCTCTCCGTACGCCAGATTCAGAGCTTCATTGCCACCGTCGTTGATTTCGTTTATGACGGTTGCGAAATCTTCAAGCTGCGTGGCTTGATCAAGTTTTTTAGCTTTAATGGCGTCGTCAAGATCCAACTTCAACAGCTGAATGCCGCTCTGATCACTCCAAACGTTGTTCTTTGATCCCAGTTGTTTCCAAACGTGTTCGTTGATGTCAGTTTTAAGAACCATATTGACGAGCTGCGTGACTTGATCGTTGACTTTGTGTTTCATTGCTGCAACGTTCAGCAGAAATTCAAGGTCTGAGTTAGCCAGCTTTTCCCAATCAGGAGAGGCCGGATGCGGAAATGATTCTTGAATTTGTTTGATTCGATTGTTGACTTTGAACACGTTTTGCTTTGTGTCAGTCGTCATGTTGATCATCTGTTGTAGAAGCTCAATTTGATCGCCGTCAGCTGTGTCCATCAAGGAATACAACGTGTCGTTCAGATCATTCGCCCATACGTCAAACGTCTGATGAAACGCTGACAACGGTGCATCGTCTAGCGTGCCGGGTAAATGCAGCGGATTCGTAAAGTGCTTCAAATCAGCTTCTGTGAGACTGTGAACTTGTTGAGCGGGACTCAGCGCCTCGTCAGAAACTTTCAAACCGAAGTTGATTGTTTTTTGTTCAGGGGTTATTGGTACAGCGAAATCGTCGCTTAACGTCCAAACGTTGTCTTTGATTGACGCGTCAATTTTGCTGCCGATTGGAACGCTCGAGTTGTAGCCGCTGCCTTGATCAGTTTTCTGAATAAACCAATCAAGTGGTTGCGCTTGTCCATCAGGTTTGTTCCAGTTGCCAACCGTGGGCGTCGGCACTTCCAGCTCGCTGACAAAATCAATACTCTGATCTGTCGCAGTTGCCGGTGGTGGTGCCGGCGGAGTTGGCGCAGCTGGCGTTGTAATCGTTGGAGCTGAGGGCAGCTTGATTTTTGGTGGAACGCCACCGGGTAAGCTCACCGGGTCAAGTTTGATTTGCAGCGGTGAACCAGGCAGACCGGTACCGAGCGACTCAGGGAGCGCATAATCCTTGG
>MDSZ01031360.1_pt1 | contig 13012 bp, 13 predicted proteins | sample 811201 | NCBI WGS metagenome assembly MDSZ01 (sample SAMN05326647, study PRJNA326480) | marine metagenome | isolation source: seawater | place: Indian Ocean: North | collected 2010
TAAAGGTCTTGTTTTTGTTGATGCAGGGATAGGAAGGCCAAGCGATGCATGTAAGGTTATGGAATTAGGTTTTGATGGTGTTTTACTAAATTCTGCTATAGCTAGATCGCATGACCCCATTAATATGGCCGAGGCTATGAGCCTCGCAGTAAAGAGTGGTAGAAAAAGTTTTCTATCAGGAGCCATAAAAAAAACAAAAAAAGCTATTGCGTCAACAACTTTCAAAGGAAAAATTTCAAATTTTTAGTTTTTCTATTTCATTGAATTTCAAAACTCGATTCTTATCACTCGGGTTTTAGATTCTTAACACCAATTGATTTGAGGAAAGTTATGATTTTATTTTTATGTTTATCAGATAATTTTTTAATAATTATATATTCATTTAAAATATCTTGCCATGTAGCAAGATGAATGACTTTAATTTTTTTCTTTTTAAACTCAAAATAATCTATATTTATACCGTAATTAAAAATGACAAAAATAGTTTTAATTTTTGCTTTAACTTCTAGTATTGACTCTATAAATTTGATTTTACTTCCTCCATCGGTCATTAAATCTTCAATTAATAAAACTTTTTCAGAGGGCTTTATGATACCTTCAATTTGTGAATTTTTCCCAAATTTTTTTTTTTCCTTTCTTATGTAAGAAAGTGGAAGATTCATTTTCTGAGCAATAAATGAAGCAAATGGTATCCCTGCTGATTCACCTCCAGCGATATTTTGAATGTTCAAACACGTATTATCATTTCTAATTTTTTGTATGGAATATTTTATGATTTTTTTTCTTTGCTCAGGAAAAGAAATTAATCTTCTGCAATCACAGTAAATAGGACTTTTTTTCCCTGAGGTAAGAAGAAATTTCTTTTTAAAACTGAAATCTACACATTTTGTTTCAATTAAAATTTTAGCAGTATTTGAGGCAATTTTATTTACCATAGTTTGAGTATTAAATTATAACTATGAAAAAATCTATAAAATTTATTTTAAAAATATTTTGTATTTTATATGATCTAACCAATTATTTAAATATGTTAGATCAAGAGATAGTAAAGTTTTTAATAAGCTGGATAAATGAAAATACTGTGTATGAGGGATTATTGTCAAATTTGGAAATAGTTGATCTTAATTTAGAAGAATTGCAATATTTAGCTTGCAGAGGAAAGTGTCCAATTTTAGCTTTTTTTTCACCTCCAAATATAATTTACATAGCTAAATTAAATTTTAACGACTTGTGCAATCAATCAATTTTATTACATGAAATGATTCATGTGTTTCAACATCAATCTGGGAACGAAATGCAAAATGTATTCAAAGAGCAGGAGGCTTACCAGATTCAAAATAAATTTTTAATGGACGAATCATTTAAAGTTGAAAGATTCGAACAGTTGAATTTAAAAAAATGTAGATCAATGCAATCAAATGTTTTAAACTGAAAAGTATGGCTGATTACAAAACAGATTTGGAAATAGCAAGAGAAGCTAAAAAGGAAAAAATAACGGATTTAGCAAAAAATAAACTATCTGTTGAACATGAACATCTAATTCCTTTCGGACATTTCAAAGCAAAGATTAATGAAAATGGCTTAGATGAACTTGAAAAAAGAAAAGATGGTACATTAATTCTTGTGACAGCAATGACACCAACCACAGCAGGGGAGGGAAAGACAACCACTTCTGTGGGACTAACTGATGGATTAAATTATATTGGTAAAAAAGCAATGGTGGCACTCAGAGAACCAAGTTTAGGTCCGTGTTTTGGAATGAAGGGTGGAGCAGCTGGGGGAGGTTATGCGCAGGTTGTTCCAATGGAGGATATTAATCTTCATTTTACAGGTGATTTTCACGCAATCACATCTGCACATATGTTGTTATCAGCAATGATCGACAACCATATTTACTGGAATATAGATCCTCAAATGGATCCGAGAAGAGTTACGTGGAGAAGAGTAGTCGATATGAATGATAGAGCTCTTAGGTCAATTGTTAACTCACTTGGAGGAATTGCAAATGGTCACTCAAGAGAGGACGGCTTTGATATTACTGTAGCGTCAGAGGTTATGGCGATACTATGTTTGTCAAAGAACTTTGAAGATTTAAAGGAGAGGCTAGGAAAGATTGTTGTGGGTTATTCAAAAGATCATGAACCAATTTTCTGCAAAGATATTAAAGCAGATGGTGCTATGTCTGTTCTTTTAAAAGATGCTTTAAAACCTAATTTAGTTCAAACATTAGAAAACAACCCAGCATTCATTCATGGGGGTCCTTTTGCTAACATAGCGCATGGTTGTAATACTGTAATTGCAACAAAAACAGCTTTAAAATTAGCAGATTATGTTGTAACTGAGGCGGGTTTTGGTGCTGATTTAGGTGCTGAAAAATTCTTAAATATTAAGTGCAGAAAAGCAGGTCTAACTCCTAAATGTGCGGTGGTTGTAGCAACTGTGAGAGCTTTAAAACTTCATGGAGATGCAGATCCTAAAAATTTAGGAGAAGAAAATCTTGATGCCCTTGAATCTGGACTTCCAAACCTTCTTAGACATCTTGAAAATCTCTCTAAATTTAATTTACCCACTGTTGTTGCAATAAATAGATTTCCTACTGATACCGAAAATGAAATATCAAAAGTACAGGAAGTTTGCAAGAATGCTGGGGTTAACGCTATCCTCGCAGAACATTGGGCAGAAGGAGGAAAAGGAGCTGCAAAATTAGCGGAAGCTGTTATGGAAACCATAGAGAGCAACACAGCTGACTTAAAATTTTTATATCAAGACGAAGATAACCCAAAAATCAAAATTGATAAAATTTGTAAGGAGATTTACAGAGCAAATGATGTAACATTCTCGGCACAGGCTGAAAAAAAATTAAATGAAATCAGCAAACTTGGTTTTGATAATTTTCCTGTTTGTATGGCAAAAACCCAGTATAGTTTTAGTACAGATGCAACAAAAAAGTGTGCGCCAAACAGTCATTCAATAAATGTTCGTGAAATAAGATTATCAGCTGGAGCAGAGTTTATAGTTGCAATTGCCGGGGACATAATGACAATGCCGGGTTTACCGAAAAAACCAGCTGCTTATGATGTTTGTGTTGGTGATGACGGAAATATTAAGGGTCTTTTTTAAGAATTTCTTTGTAAACAACTAAAAAATCTTTAGATATAATCTTGGTACTAAACTTTTGTTGAACAAGTTTTCTACTATTGGCCCCAAATTTCTTAATAAGTGTTTTATTAAAAATTAACTTTTCAATAGATGTTGCTAATGATTCCGGATCTTTAGGCTCTACTAAAAAACCGTTAAAGTTATTTTTACAAATTTCTCTACAACCAGGCACGTTTGTTGAAATTAAGGGAAGTTTACAACTTGCTGCCTCCAATAAACCCTTTGGTAAACCTTCACGATATGATGGTAAAATTGATATTTTGGACTTTTGAAGAAAAGGAATTACATTTTCAACTTTTGGTTTCCACATAATGAAATTTTTTTTTATCCAAACATCTAACTGATCTAACGTAACAGTTGATCTATTTTTGTTATCAGGATCACCAAGAATTAATGTTTTTAAATTAATATTTTTTTTTCTAAGAATTTTCAATGCATCAATTATTTCGTAAATACCTTTATCTCTTATAACTCTTGAATGAAATATTAAATCATAGACTTTTTTTTCATTACCTTCTATAAACTCATCAGTACAAACTCCGGAACCTTTGATAATTTTCGGCTTGTTTTTTCCCAGAATCTTGTGTTTTTGAAAAACAGATAAATCATCTTTGTTCTGAAAAATAAAAAAAATATTTTTATTAATGAATGATCGTATTAAAAAAAAAAAAAGATTTTTATAAATTCTTGTGAATAAATTTTTATTTATAAATAGATACCCCATTCCAACTACACAGCATAAAACTTTTGTGTTATTTCTTAAAAAAAAATTTGCTATAATCGTGTAGAGAATGGGTTTTAGCGCAAAACACTGAATTACATCTGGTTTGTAACTACGTACAATTAAAAAATAGTTTAGGAATACTTTAATGTTTTGCAACAAATTGACTGACATTCTATTAAATTTAATGTTTTTTGTTTTAAATCCTGATGACTTAATTTTTTTAAAGTATTTTGAAAATTTGCAAATAATCTTTATTTCATTAAAAACCTTGAATGCAGTGACGGCTTGATTGATTTTGTGACTAATAAAATATTCGTCTTCACTAACGAAATATAAAAGTTTATATTTTTTCATAAGGATTATTATGTTTTATTATATTGTCGCAATAATTATTTTGGTAGCTATTTTGATGTATTTTTTATTGGAATTTATTCATTTACCAAATAAAATCTTTAAAAAATACTCAAAGATAGTAATACTTTTTTTTCTTATATCAATTGTAATTTATTTAATGAGATTTTTTCCTGCAATAATCTCTACCATTCCTGCTATTTTTTTAATTTTGTATAGGTGGGGAAGTATTTTAAAATTTATAGCGACCATTTTTCTTAAAAAAAATTTCTCAAAACAGAGAAATAGCAAAATAACAAAAAACGAAGCTTATGAAATTTTAGGACTAAAAGAAGGTGCTTCAAAAAAAGAAATTTTACAAAGCTATCAAACTTTAATGAAGAAAAATCATCCTGACCTTGGTGGATCAGATTGGATAACTAAAAAATTAAACGAGGCAAGAGATATTCTTTTAGGTTGAGTTTTTTTAATTTTTTTATTAACCTCTCCACTTATGTCATCCATAAAAAAGGCAATTTTTCCAATAGCCGGTTTGGGAACGAGATTTTTACCTGCAACAAAGTCTATTCCTAAAGAAATGTTAATTGTTTTGGACAGACCTGTAATTGAATGGGCTGTCATCGAAGCTGCAAAAGCAGGTATTGAAGAGATGATTTTTGTAACTTCATCTAACAAAAACTCTATCATTGAACACTTCGACAAATCTGAAATATTGGAAAACGCTCTAAAGAAAAAAAAAAAAAAGATCAGATTGGCCTTGTACGTTCTCAAAATCAATTAGGTTCTTTTTCTTTTGTAATTCAGGATGAACCAAAAGGGCTTGGTCATGCAGTGTGGTGTGCAAGGAAATTAATTGATCATAATGAAAACTTTGTTGTAATTCTTCCTGATGACATAATTTTGTCAAGAATTCCTGCTATTGAACAACTAATTAGAATACACTCAAAGACCAATGGTGGCTCAGTTTTAGGCTTAGAAAAAGTTCCAAAAAAAGAAGTGTCAAAATATGGAGTAATAAAAATAAAAAAAAAATATACAAATTATTTTTCAATTTCTAATTTAGTTGAAAAACCAAAACTTAGCGTAGCACCATCTAATTTAACAGTTGTTGGGAGATATTTATTAAATTCAAAAATTTTTAATTTTTTAGCTCTTCAAAAAAAAGGGTATGGAAATGAGATACAGTTAACAGATAGTCTGGTCAAACTTGTTGACATACCTGGATTATATGGAATTGAATTTGATGGAAAACGCTTTGATTGTGGAAGTAAATTTGGTTTTATAGAAGCTAATATAAACTTCGGTCTTAACGATGGCGACATCAAATCTGATTTAAAAGGTATGTTAAGAAAACTATGAAAGTAACAATTGTTGGTACTGGTTATGTTGGTCTTGTTTCTGGAACATGCTTTGCAGAATTTGGAGTGAATGTTGTATGTGTTGACAAAGATTTAAAAAAAATTAAAAATCTTAGAAGTGGTATAATTCCAATATACGAACCAGGTTTGGATGAACTAGTAAAAAAGAATGTTAATCAAAAAAGACTAAGTTTTGAAACGGACCTAAAAAAATCTTTAAAAAATACTGATGCTGTTTTTATAGCAGTAGGAACCCCCTCTAGAAAAACTGATGGGCACGCCGACTTATCACATGTTTTCGAAGTAGCAAAGGAAATTGGAAATAATTTGAATGATTACGCTGTCGTTGTGAATAAGTCAACAGTTCCAGTTGGTACAGGAAAAAAAGTTCATGATATAATAAAACAAATCAATCCAAAACTTAACTTTGATGTGGCATCTAATCCTGAATTTCTAAGAGAAGGGTCAGCAATTAATGATTTTATGAGGCCTGACAGGGTTGTTATTGGATGTAAGTCTGAAAAAGCAAAAAATATTTTAAAAGAACTTTATAGACCACTTTATTTGTTGGAAACCCCAATTATATTCACACAAACAGAAACAGCTGAATTGATAAAATATGCTGCAAACTCTTTTTTAGCCACAAAAATTACTTTTATTAATGAAATCTCAGATTTGTGCGAAAAAGTAGGTGCAAATATTAGTGATGTCTCTACAGGCATTGGTTTAGATGGAAGGATAGGTAAAAAGTTTCTTCATCCAGGTCCTGGATATGGCGGATCATGTTTTCCAAAAGATACTTTAGCAATTGTTAAAACCGCTCAAGACTATAACACACCATTAGGGCTAGTCGAGCATGTTGTAAAAAGCAATGACAGGAGAAAGAAGAAAATGTTTAAGAGAGTTTTGAATGCTATTGGAAAAAATAAAGATAAAAGAATAATTTCCATTCTTGGTTTAACCTTTAAACCCAATACTGACGATATGCGAGATAGCCCTAGTTTAGATATAATTCCTGCATTAATAAAAAATAATTGCTTTTTGAGAGTTTTTGACCCAGAAGGAATGAAAGAAGCTAAATTATGTTTTAAACAATTTTCAAAAAACATAAAGTGGTGTAAAGACTCATATGAAGCAAGTGAAAATTCTGATGCTTTAGTAATTTTAACAGAATGGAATCAATTTCGAGCGTTGGATTTGAAAATGCTAAGGAAAAAACTAAAAAGACCAGTAATCATAGATTTGAGAAATATCTATAATCCAACTGAATTGACTAATATGGGTTTTAAATATTATTCTTTAGGTAGAAGTTTTGCATAAAAAAATCTCACATTTTTTTAATGATAATATTATAAGAGAATACGATATCCGTGGCGTCTATGACAAAACACTTTTTGATGAAGATGCGAAGATATTAGGTAATTTGTTTGGTTTAAAGGTTGGTAGGGGAAAGACAGTTAATATAGCTTATGATGGGCGAAAGTCCTCATTAAAACTTAAAGAAAACCTTATAGATGGTCTGATGGAGGTTGGCACAAATGTTAATGAAATTGGACTTGGTCCAACTCCTTTGCTTTATTATTCTTGCGCTGAGATGAATGTAGATTCAGGTATTGTCGTAACAGGTTCTCATAACCCAAAAACTCATAATGGTTTTAAGATAGTTCATAATAACTCACCTTTTTTTGGAGAAGATTTACAAATTCTTAAAAAAAAGGCAGAAAATTTTGAATTTAAAATTGCCAAAGCAACAAAAAGAACAATCAATGTTAAAGAAAAGTATTTGTCAAGATTAGTTAGGGATTTTAAACAAAAAAAAGACATTAAAATAGTCTGGGATGCTGGAAACGGTTCTGCTGGAGAAATAATGAAAAAACTGTCCAATGAAATAAGAGGAGAAAAGATAATTTTATATGACGAAATTGACGGGAATTTTCCTAACCATCATCCAGATCCATCTGAATCTAAAAATCTTAAAGACTGTCAGAAATTTATACTTAGGAATAATTTAGATATTGGGCTAGCATTTGATGGTGATGGGGACAGACTTGGTGTTGTAGATGATAGAGGTAGAATTATACCAGGAGACAAGGTACTTCTTTTACTAGCGAAACAAATGCTAAATACAAAAAAAATCAAAGTTATTGCGGATGTAAAATGTAGTCAAGTTCTATTTGATCAAATTAAAAATTCAGGTGGAGAAATAATCATGTCTAAGACAGGTCATAGTCATGTTAAAAATAATTTAAAAAAATTTAATGCACATCTTGCAGGTGAAATGAGTGGACACATTTTCTTTTCTGAGGGTTATTATGGTTTTGATGACGCACTTTATTCAGCTGTAAAAGTTTTAGAAATTTTAAATGAAAATAAAAAAAAATTATCAGAGTTAGTTGATGAAATACCTACTGTGTTTAACACTCCAGAAATAAGAATAGAATGTGAAGATGAGCTAAAATTTAATATTATAAATATTGTCTCGAGGAATTTAAGAAAAGAGAAGAAAAATATTATTGATATTGATGGAGTTCGAGTCTCAGATGACGATGGATGGTGGCTACTTAGAGCTTCAAACACACAACCAGCACTTGTTGTTAGATGTGAATCATCTTCAAAAAGTGGTCTTGAAATACAAAAAAAAAATGTTTTAAATCAGTTAAATAAGGTAGATTATAATTTTAATCAAAAAATATTTGGTTGAAAAGTTGATCCTAATTTTCTAATTTAATATTAATAACTTTTAACTATGAATGATGAAATAAAAAATCCCTCATCCCAAACCCTAGTTATTTCTAAGGTTAAGAAAAAGAAACCAAAATTATACAAAGTTATTTTGTTAAATGATGATTACACGCCCATGGAATACGTAGTGAAGTTGTTAAGAGAGGTTTTTAGAAAATCAGAAAATGACGCAATAAATATAATGCTAATGGTTCACAAAAAAGGCTCAGGGGTTTGCGGAATTTTTACTAAGGAAATTGCAGAAACAAAAGTTTTTACTGTTACAAATAGAGCAAAAAACGATCAACACCCTTTAAAATGTATTATGGAGCCTGAATAATGATATCAGATGAACTTGAAAAAACTCTACAAAAAGCCCAGGAAAACGCTAGATCTCTAAATCATCAGTACATGACTTTAGAACATTTGTTACTTGCGATGACGGATGATAGTGATGTGGTAAAAGTTTTAAATGCTTGCAACATAGAAATCAGTTCTCTCAAGCAGGAACTCGAGGGTTTTATAAAGACAAAACTTAAAGAACTGATTTCAAAAGATCTTAATAGCGAGGCAAAACCTACATTAAGTTTTCAAAGGGTTATCCAAAGAGCAGTTATACACGTTCAGTCTTCTGGAAAAGAAGAAGCAAATGGATCAAACGTCTTAGTTGCTATTTTCAGCGAGAGAGAGTCTCACGCAGTTTACTACCTGCACAAGCAGAATTTAAGTAGGTTAGACGTAGTGGAGTATCTTTCCCATGGCAATGATGATAGAGAAAGTGAAAATCTTGGTTATGTGAAAGATGAAATCAACGAAGATGACAAATCACACAATACTAAAGAATTTTTGGATCTTTATTGCACTAATTTAAATGTAAAAGCAAGTCAATTAAAAATCGATCCCGTCATCGGTAGAGAAAAAGAAATTGAAAGAACAATCCATATACTTTCCAGAAGAAATAAGAATAACCCCATTTTTGTAGGAGAACCGGGAGTAGGGAAAACTGCGTTAGCTGAGGGAATTGCATTAAAAATTGTTAATAAAGAAGTTCCAGTTAATATGAAAAATGTAACGATTTATTCATTGGATCTGGGTGGATTGCTTGCAGGTACGCGATTCAGAGGTGACTTTGAAGAAAGATTGAAAAAGTTAATAAATTATTTTCAACAAAATGAAGATAATATTTTATTCATAGACGAAATCCATACAATAATTGGGGCAGGTGGAACAAGTTCAGGTTCGATAGATGCTTCAAATATTCTCAAACCTGCTTTAACCAGCGGTAACTTAAAATGTATTGGTTCAACTACCTACAAGGAATATAGAAATTATTTTGAAAAAGATAGAGCTTTGTGTAGAAGATTTCAAAAAATTGATGTAGATGAACCTTCTGTAGAAGATTCGATAAAAATATTAAACGGATTAAAGAAATATTATGAAGATTTTCATAAAGTTAGATTTGATGAAGAATGCTCAACTGAAGCCGTTAATTTATCAAAAAAATATTTATTAAATATGAAACTTCCTGATAAAGCTATAGACATTATAGATGAAGCTGGAGCGTCAATAAAAATTAATGAAAAAAGAAAAGAAAAAAATGTTAGCACCAAGGACATTCAACATACAGTTTCTAAGATTGCAAATATTCCAGAAAGCTCTATTAACGCAAATGAAAAAGTTAAACTAAAAAACTTAGAAAGAGATCTTAGAACTCTTATTTTTGGACAAGATAATGCAGTAAAAGTTGTTTCATCTGCAATAAAAATGTCAAAAGCTGGTCTTAGAAATAAAGATAAAACAATAGGTTCATTTCTGTTTTCTGGTCCAACTGGAGTAGGAAAAACTGAGTTAGCTAAACAGTTGGCAAATATTATGAAGATAAACTTTGTAAGGTTTGATATGTCTGAATACATGGAAAGACACAGTGTTTCAAAATTAATAGGCGCTCCACCAGGATACGTAGGTTATGATCAGGGAGGACTCTTAACAGATGCAATAGACAAAAACCCTTTCTCAGTAGTTCTGTTAGATGAAATTGAGAAAGCGCATCCAGATCTTTTTAACATTCTCTTGCAAGTTATGGATTATGGAAGGTTAACAGACCACCTAGGAAAAAATATAGACTTTACAAACGTGATCTTAATTATGACTAGTAATATAGGTGCAAACGAAATAACAAAAGAAAAAGTTGGCTTTCTAGGTGGATTTTCTGAAACAGATAACAACAACGCTATTAACAAATTTTTTAGTCCAGAGTTTAGAAATCGGCTTGATGCAACAGTTAACTTCAAGATGCTAAGTAAAAAAAATTCTATGAAAGTGGTAGACAAATTTTTAATGGAGTTAGAGTCTTTATTGATTGACAAGAACTTAAGTTTGAATGTAAGCAAATTAGCTAAACAGAAGCTCTTTGAGTTAGGATTCGATTTTTTAAATGGTGCAAGACCGATGGCTAGAATAATTGAACAAAAAATAAAGATTCCATTATCAGAGTTTATTTTAAAATCAAAAGAAGTCAGTGGTGAAATTAAAGTTTGCTTTAACAAGAAAAATGATAATTTTGAAATTAATCTCGAGTCTAAGAAAAAAAATATAGTTCTCAGGTCTTAAACGGAGAAAATGTATTTAACATATTGATATTTTCAATAATTTTCTTTCCCTCATCATCTAAGTAATTTGTTATTGCTTCCGAAAGTTCATGGTTGCCGAACCAATGATTGCTATATGTTAATTCTGGAAGATAACCTCTGGCGATTTTATGTTCACCTTGGGCACCAGCTTCAACTTTATAAAGTTTATTTTTAATTGCAAACTCGATTGCTTGATAGTAACAAAGTTCAAAATGTAAATAAGGGATTTCATAAAGAGTTCCCCAGTATCTTCCATAAAAGGCTTTATCACTTTTAAAGTGTAGCGAACAGCCAATAAATTTTGACTCATTGTAAGCTTGAATTAAAACCATTTTTTTTTTATAGTCTGTTTTAAAAAGTTCAATAAAAAATTGAATATTTAAGTAATGAATTGCCCATTTCTTTTTAATTGTATTGCTATAGCATTGATAAAAATAATCTATATCCTCCAGTGTAATTTCACTTGATTCCTTTATGAAGAACCTTATTTTTTGCTTCTTAAGAAATTCTCTTTCTTTAATGATATTTTTTCTTTTTTTCCTTTTTAAAGAAGATAAAAAACAGTCAAAAGTTTTATAAAAATTATTATACCAATAGTATTGTATTCCTAGTCTTTGTGAAAAGCCACTCTCTCTAAGCTTATCTGATATATTTTTTTCAATAAAATTTATGTGAAAAGATGGAATTTTTTTTTGCAGAAGAAAATCTATAATTAATTCAGATAAGGTATTTAACTCGATTTTCTTGTTACTGTAAAAAAAATTTTTTCTTTTGACAGGAGTGAAAGGCGTTGCTGAAAGATATTTTGGAAAATATTTTAAGCCAAGTTGATTGTATGCGTTTACAAAAATATGATCAAAAACATATTCGCCATTTGAATTAAATTTTTTATAATTTGGTATAACCCCTACTAATTCATTTTGTCTTTTGATCACCATGTGCTCAGGGACCCAACCCGTTTCCATGCAAGTACATTTAGAAGTTTCGAGTTTTTTGTAAAACTCATAATCAATAAAAGGGGAAGAATCATTTAAATTTGTTTTACAAAATTTTTTGATTTCTTCAATTGATTTGACAGTACTAAGATGCACTAGTTTTTTAAGGAAAATATACCATCAATTTCAACAGGTGAATTTTTTGGTAATGAATTGACACCAACAACACTTCTTGAGTGACTCCCACTTTTCTGTCCTAAAATTTTTACAAGAATATCTGAAGCTGTATCAAATAGAATTGAATGTTCATCAAAATTCTCTGTACAATTAAGATAACCTTTTATATTTAGACATTTTGTGTTTTTTACATTTTTGTACTCATCCATTGCATCACTTAAAACCCAAAGTAAGTTGTATGTAGCTAATTGTATTGAATTTTTTGTTTCTTCAGCATTTATACTTTCACCAACTTTACCATTGAACAAAAGCACTTGCTCTTTAATAGGTAACTGTCCTGAAATAAAAACTATATTTTGATCAATAACATAGGGTTTATAATTCGCTAAATTACTTTGCTTTGAACTCTTGTTTATATTTAGAGAGATAAGTTTTTTAGATAGAAAATTACTCATCAAATTTATGAAGACATGTTAAGCATTTTATTTGGTTTTTCTCCTTATAAACAGTAAAATTTCCGCATCTGTCGCATGGATCACCTTCAAACTTTTTAATATTTTTTATTTTTTCGGCATCATTTTTACCATTTTCGTTGGAAACTAAAGTAAGATTACCATCGAAATTCTTTTTTCTAACATATCCCTTACTCGTAAAGTTTTTAAGCACATTTTCAGCGTGTTCTTTTTTATAATTTGAATCATCATCTTGAGGAATGAGTTCAGTTATTTGATCTGAAGTTTGATTGCTGAGATCATCTCTTCCAAGATATGATATTGCTAATTCTTTAAAAATATAATCCAAGATAGAGGTGGCAAATTTGATTTCAGTATTACCTTTAACCTCTCCACTTGGTTCAAATTTTGTAAATGTGAATGCTTCAACAAATTCTTCAAGCGGAACTCCATATTGAAGTCCAATCGAAACTGAAATTGCAAAGTTATTCATTAGACTTCTAAA
>MDSZ01198311.1_pt1 | contig 13012 bp, 10 predicted proteins | sample 811201 | NCBI WGS metagenome assembly MDSZ01 (sample SAMN05326647, study PRJNA326480) | marine metagenome | isolation source: seawater | place: Indian Ocean: North | collected 2010
GTGGGCACTCAGTCAAAACTATGCTCAACATAAATTAGTAAAAAGAGAACAAAATGACATAACTAATGTATATAGGGCAAAATCAACTCATACTTCTGCTGCTAATAATGAACCACCAAATGATACTTTTTGGACTGATTTAGGGGAATTAGATGAGCAAATCCCTAACGACGTATCATATGTATATACAATTGTAAGTAATTTTGGAGAAGAAGGCCCACCTAGTGAGGCCAGTGCCGCCATACAACTTGTAGATAACGAAGATGTTACCGTTACTTTAAATTACACAGCGGGATCGTCAGTATTTAATGGTTATAATATATCTACATCAGGTGGTGCTAAAGTATATATCTATAGATCTAACACAGGTTCTAAAAATACTACCTTTCAATTTGCTGGTGAAGTAGCATTTGGTACCACTACTTTTACAGACTATAACACTGCCTTGTCATTGGGAGAAGTATTACCTAGTAGCACATGGATACATCCACCAAATGATGATACGGCTTTATACCCTACTGGCCCTTTACAACAATTAATACCTTTACCAAATGGTATGTTTGCTGGTTTCACAGGCAAAAGGTTTTGTGTATCAGAACCTTTTTTACCACACGCTTGGCCTATTCAATATAGAATAACAGTTGACAGAACAATTGTTGCTATAGCTGCAACACGTAACGGTATTATGGCTTTGACGGACGGTAAACCTGCATTTATTACCGGCCAAAATCCATCTGCGATGTTATCTACTTCTATCGATCTAGCGCAGGCTTGCATAAATAAAAACTCTGTCGTAGATATGGGTGACTATGTTTTATATGCAGGGCCAGATGGATTATGCCGCGTAGAAAATACACAGGGGCAAGTACTTACCGAGCAACAGATAACACCACAACAATGGAATAGTTCTACAGGTATTTTTAGGCCTTCAATTATAAAAGCATTTAGGTATGAAAATACTTATGTAGCTTTTTGGGAAGATAGTGGTAGCTATGGTGGGTGGGCCTACGACTCGAGGAGAGGTATTAATACTTTAAGTAGTCTGTCTGTTTCAGCAAAAGTAGAAGGTGGTTTTTTTGATGAACGAGATAATCAATTATACTTAATAGTTGGTAGCAAAATTAAAAAATACCGAGGTGGTACAGCCAACACTACGACTACTTATAAAAGTAGAAAATATGTAACACCTAACCCATTATCAATGTCATGGGTTAGTGTACACGCTGAAGGCTATCCCGTAACCGTTAAAGTTACAGCCGATGGCACAGAAATAGCTAACTACAGCATTTCTTACTCTGCAGGCGTTTATACACAAACTACTACCACCCCTTCTAATACACCTAATGCTAGTCTTAGAGAACCAATTATGCGTTTGCCTGCAATTGTTGGGCAGGTTTGGGAAGTAGAAGTAAGTAGTGCGTTTGAAGTAAATGATTTTTGTTTATCTCAATCTATAGAAGAAATTAAAACTACATGACCAAGAAAACCGCTGACCCGACTAAAGTACCTGCTATACCGGCCAATCCACCGCCGGGGCTTACTCCTGAACTAACAAACTATTTATTGTCTTTATCAGAAGCACTAGATATACGATTAGGTCGACGTGGTGACCCAAGAGATAGAGCGGTAACTGTAAGAGAGCTAACAACATCGGGTTTAGCCGCTGAACAAAATAGTACAGTTTCTGGGGCTTATAATACTAATATAGTTACAAGCTCTGGTGTTGGCTTTATACCAGTAACAAATTCTGATGGTGGCATATCACTTCCTACAGTTTCAATAAGTGGTGTAACATCTGAGTACCCTAGTAAACCTACAAACTTTACTGCCACTGCTCTTTATCAAAAAGTACAATTAAGTTGGGATTACCCTACAGATTATAAAGGACACTCTTTAACAGAGATACATAGTAGTACTTCTAATGTATTAGGTACCGCTACATTGTTGTCTATTACAACAGGTTCTATGTTTACACACGAGTTAGGTGGTGGACAAACTAGATATTATTGGATACGTCACGTTTCAAACCAAGCAGAAATAGGCCCGTGGTTCTCTGCAAACGGCACAGTAGCTACAACAACTGCAGATGCAGATGTTTTAAAAACGGTTTTAAGTGGGGCTTTAACTGATGCAGAATTGGCTTCTGCTTTAAATACTAGAATTAATCTTATAGATGGAGCAGCCAATGTTAATGGCACTGTTAATAAACGAATCGCGGATGCAGCAGAAACAGTTAATTCATTAAAAACTAAATTAAATGGTGCACTTACTAGCTCTGAACTTGATTCAAGTGTCGCAGATATACTTACAAAAGTAACTAGTACCGATGCTACTTTAGCGGGGAGCGTGGCTAAACGAATCGCGGACGAGGCTACTGCTCGCAGTACGGCAATATCTGCTGTCCAAACACAGGTAAATAACCTTAGTGGTACTGCCGCTTGGAGTAATTCAAATACTTATAGTAATGGTGATTTAGTACAACACAGCAGTAACATATGGCAATCAACTGCGAATAGTAACACTGAAGAACCTTCTGACAGTGCCTCTAATTGGACTAAATTAGGTGATTACGCTAGTGTCGGGCAGTTAGCAGCTGCTAACCAAACATCTATTGCAGACATAAATAACATATCAACTGGTTCTGGTAACAATGCTACTGCTGTTAGAAATCTACAGACCTTTCAAGGTGATTGGACAGCGTGGGCTACAGGCGCAAATTATACTATAGGGCAAGTAGTTAGTTTTACCGTTGGTAGTTTAAAACTATTTAAAGCTAAAACAAATCATACTTCTGCAGATGGTAATAAACCACCTAATGCCACTAATTGGTTAGATTGTGGATTAGCTACTGTTGCGGCTCAGTCGCAAGGTGCAAACGCATCTATTGATGAAATTAATAATGTTAGTTCTGGATCTACTTCCGCTGCTGCTGTAGCACTTAATAGTTTAAATTCAAGCTTTACAACAACAGGTGTTCCTTCTTGGACTGCAGGTACTTACCCCGCGGGTACAATAGTTAAACTTGATGCCGATGGCAAAATATATAGGTCTTTAGTAGAAACTAGTGTTACTCCCGGCACTGATGCATCTAAATGGCACGATCATGGCACAAATAATTTAAGTAATTTTGGTCAAGCCAGCACCGCGGCGATAAAAGAGCTTAATACTGTTAGTTCTAGTGCAGGGTCAGCTTCAGCACAACAAATAAGTTCTTTATCAACATCTGTTACTACTAAAGCAGATCAGTCTTCTTTAGATACAACAAATACTAATCTATCTAATTTAACTTCTACTGTTGGAAATAAAGCTGATCAATCTTCTTTAAATACAACAAATACTAATGTATCTAATTTAACTACTACTGTTGGAAACAAAGCAGATCAGTCTTCTTTAAATACAACAAATACTAATGTATCTAATTTAACTACTACTGTTGGAAACAAAGCTGACCAATCTTCTTTAGATACAACAAATACTAATGTATCTAATCTAACTACTACTGTTGGAAACAAAGCTGACCAATCTTCTTTAGATACAACAAATACTAATCTAACTAATTTAACTACTACTGTAACTACAAATACAGCTGATATTACTGCTATAAATAACATATCAACTACTAGCACATCTGCAGCTGCTCAAGCCGTTAACAGTTTGCAAGCAACCACTGCAGCAAATAATGTTAACCCTTTATGGTCTGACGCAGAAAACACAGGGTTTACTGCTGGGGATATAGTTGTAACTGATTTATCTAATACATTTAGACCTTCATACCATTCAAACCAAGAAGGCGTCGCTGTTTACGATCCAGTAGAGGAAGCGGTAAGACAACACGCTAGTACCAACAATCCATATGCTACGGTTAGTGCTGATGGTTCAACTGGCATGGTTAGTTATGCATTTAATGTAGAACGAGACGATACATATTTTGTAGTTAGTTTAGAAGTTAAAACGGATAGCGCAGGTGCTACTGCTTCTGCTTCATCACCTACTAATAGTTTATTTGTAAGATTTAACCATACAGCTGATAATCTTCCTGCGGGTAAAACTAGTGTTTCACATATACAAGACAGTTCACCTGCTCTATACCACACTGTTTATAACAGTAACGGAAATATAGATCTTAAAGACTGGGACTACGGCGGGACAGAAGGTCAGTACAACGGCGCTAATGCTACTACTAGTGGGCTTCAAGCTTTTTCTACATATAGAATTGCTACAGGTAAATATGAGTTTGGCTCTACAACAAAGTGGGCAAACTTACAGATATTAAATTGGTCTGGCTTAAGCACTAACCCTATATGGGTTAAAAATATAAAAATAGAAGAACGCTTAAAGACTGATGACTCGTTAGTTAGATCTTGGGATTACGCTAGTCGCCGTTTTAAATGTATACAGACACATACAAAACCTGTTAGCCCTGACGACCCTAACTATTGGCAAGATCTTGGGGCGATGCCAGTAACTAATGTATCGGCGCGTATTGATGCACTAAATGATGTTAGTACAGACTCTACTTCTGCCGCAGCTTCTACTTTAGCTAGCCTAAAAGCAAGTGTTGAAGATGGCACTACAGGCTTGGCTGCTACTAAAACTATAGCAGATAATGCTCAAAGTACTGCAAACACGGCTAATTCAACTGCAAACACGGCTAATACAACTGCAAACACAGCTACCGCAGAAATAAATAAACTTAACGATGTATCTTCAACTTCTGGTTCTGCTGCGTCTCAAACTTTGTTTAACCTAAAAGCAGCTGTTGAAGATGGCACTACAGGCTTGGCTGCTACTAAAACTATAGCAGATACGGCTAATTCAACTGCAAACACGGCTAATTCAACTGCAAATACAGCTACCGCAGAAATAAATAAACTTAATGATGTATCTTCAACTTCTGGTTCTGCTACATCCCAAACTTTGTTTAACCTAAAAGCAGCCGTTGAAGATAACAGCACAGGCTTAGCTGCTACTAAAAGTATAGCAGACGGGGCTGCTTCAACTGCATCCACAGCAAACAATACTGCAAACACGGCTAATACAACTGCAAATACAGCTAACTCAACTGCAAATACAGCCGCCGCAGATATACTACAAATAAATAATGTAGCGGCAGACAGCGGTTCACAAGCTGCTCAATCTATCCATACATTACAATCAAATGCTGCTACTTTGGACGGCGTAGTAATAGATAATGCTACTGCTTGGAAGCATAAAAACGCCAATAATCTTGGTGCAACAACTTCCTATGCAATTGGCGACATCGTCAAACAAGATCTTACAAACTGTGCATTGCCTTTTGATTTTGATGCGGTTAGTGATGCAGGCCTTACTGGCGTACTTAGTTATGATGACACAGAGCGCGCTATAAAATTAACAGATAGTGGCGATGCTACTACAGGTGCGGTATTTAGTTTATTTAGAGACATTTCTACTACTACTAGTTATGAAATTTCTTTTGAGTTTAAAGGTGGTGGATCAATAAACGCCGCGACTGATATGTTCCAAGCGTTTATGGCTAGTATGACTGACACAGAAAAAGCAGCCGATCAAGCTGGTTTGGAAGCTGTTTATATAGGTCAAATGGCTCATCAATCTCCAGTTTCTACATTTAATGGTGCTATTAAAGTAAAAAATGCTTTTTTAACCGCGGGTGATGGGTATAGTGATTTTGAAGTAGATGGAGCAGCTTATGCTGGAGGTTGGACATCGAATGGCATCCCAATAAAAAATGTATACCAAACAGTTAAATTTACGTGGACTCCCCCCGGCGGTGCCTTTAGTTCTAACACTCGGATGAAATACCATTGTGTTGGAATTACAAAAATAAGTGGTACTAATACATCACCTGTATTTATTAGAAATGTACAAGTGCGAGAAAATGTAAGCACCGGGGCTGGTCGTGTATTTCGTTATGATGGGGGTGTTTATAAATGTGCTAAGGCATATACGAATGCTGAACATAAATCACTCCAAGACCACGAATTCTGGGAACATTTAGGCAGCCCTCTAAATGAAATTAGTGCCCAAATTAATGACCTGAACGATATAAGTACAAATAGTGGGTCAGCGTTAGCACGTAAAGTTACCACAGTAGAAAGTACAGCTAATGGTTTTAGCAGCTCTATACAAACAAATGCGACGGCTGTAGCTGGCCTTCACACTCAGTACACTGTAAAACTTGATTCTAATGGGGCAATGGCGGGTTTTGGTTTAGCTATAAATACTAATAGCCAGTACACAACAACATATAATAGTAGTGAATCTAGTCATAGTACTTTTATAGTTAATGCAGACAAGTTCTCGATTAACCCTCCGGATAATAACAACACAACATCAGCAGTAGCACCGTTTACTGTTACGACTAGTGAAACTACTGTTGGTGGCCAGACTGTTCCTGCTGGTGTTTATATAGATAATGCATTAATAAAAAATGGTTCTATAACTACAGCTAAAATTGGTAATGCACAAATAGACAGTGCTCAGATAGCAGATGGAGCAATAACCACGGCTAAGATTGGTGATGCGGAAATAGATAACGCCAAGATTGTTGACGGAACCATTGAAGTGGCTAAATTAACTACCGCGGCAGTCGCGTCGTTGTCCGCGGGCACTATTTCTGCTAGTGATATTACGTCAGGTACTATGAGTACACAAAATATTAAAATACAATCTGCATCTCAAAATTCAAGAATTGTTATTGATGGAAACACCATAGAAGTTTATGATGGTACACAACTACGTGTTAAATTAGGAGATCTATCGTAATGGCTTACGGGATGCAAGTGTTGTCTGCTACAGGCAAAACTTTACTGGATACTACTTCTCGATTACCTAAATTCTATGCTCAGTATTCAGGTTCATTTAATTTTAATCAAACTGATCAAGAGTCTCCACATATACATAATATAACTATAAATGGAATAGGTGCATCAGACTTAATTTGTATTTTAGATTCTGATCATAATTCAAGCTCTGGCACGGGCCGTCTTACTGGGCAAAAAATAGGTCAAAACACTTTTAGGTTATATGTAAATAATGGGAACCTATTTACAAGTATTTCACCTACGTTTAAATGGTATTTGTCAGTTTTTAAAATGTAGGAGGCATAATGACTTACGGTTTAAAAACTTTTAATGAAGGTGGGCATGTACAAATAGACCCAGACTACCCATTTATAACGGTAGTGCAAAAAGGGACTTGTAATAACGGAGAAGTTATTACTTGGTCTAATACTACTACAGGTTCAAATGACAGGGTGTTGTTATTTGCAAAACCTAATACATCTACAGCATATACTAATCAAACTCTACACGCTCACATAGATCGATCTAACAATAGATTTAGAATCTATGGGCCAAAAGCTCAAGCTACATATCAAGTTAACTTTGGCAATAACGACACCGCTGGAAATAATGAACATTTAGCCTTAACAAATTATTTTTGGGATGAAGATTTAAAAAATAGTGCTACCAATTGGAGTAGTTCTACTTCATATAGTACAACAGCTATTGTAAAGTATGGTGGTAAGTATTACTTTGCTAACCACGCCCCCGGACAAACGAACAAAAATAAAAATCCTTCAACTAATAATCAAGGTTTTTTTGGTACTAACACTCAAACTTATTGGTCAAAAGATTATCCGGATGCATCAGATGGTATTGGTTTCCCAAAACCTTTTTATAATTTTGGTACGTGGGCAACACCTTATTTTCCATATAGATCATATGATGATTTTAATGATGGGACAGGGTTTGTTTTTCAGCAAGGCCCACAACAACGTGCCGCTGCACCAGCACAATACCCATTTTATTACAGAGCTATGAAAGAGGTGTTTGCAAACAACAGCTTTGATTTTAATGGTGATCATCCCCACTTTTATTCACCTAAGGGATATATGTTTCATGAATATAGCACAAGTAATTTTTGGGGTAGTAGTACGTCAACACGTACATATACAACGCCTTACCGCTACAAAACTAAAATGTTGGGGATTGATGATCCCACTGATTACAAAATAGACTATGTACTTTGTGTACAAAAAACACCCCCAGAACCAACTACAGGTTATGGGTTAAACGTATATCAGAGCAATGGTGATATAGCCTATTCTAGTGAATATGATCATCTACGAGTGCAAGACCTAAAACAAACTAACTGTAATGTAGATGAGTTAGAAAGTTCCATACGCGCTAATTTTTCAGAAAATGATACAGGTGACCCATTTAGTTGGGCAAACTATTATGCACTTATGAATGACACAGATCCTTGGCAGATACAAACTTTTGCTGATGCATATACTTGGGTTCATACTTCGCAAGGTGTTGCATTTGATGGGATAGGGAGTGGTTTTTCTGGTAGAATTAAACTAAAGCAAGTGCTTGCTCAATTAGGGCCACAAGACGTTAATGAGAATAACCATGTTAACTTTGCTGGTTTTTTATCGGGCACCTTTTATGTAGTAGGCCCTTTTGAACTAGGGAAGCATACCTATGATGATTCAGGTAAATGGTTTACTGATTCTGGGTTTAATGTAGGATTTCCTACAAGAAAAACAACTTTAATGGTCGCTAGATTTTCAGGAGATTAAAATGATAACTGTTGCAATGGTAACAACTACAGGAGTTACAAGAGGCCACGTTGCCTATGTATGCCAACCTAACAATGATAATGACTACACAGATCGTACTGAATATGGTTCTCATACCGCTATTTTTATACCAAACGATTCAGATATAAATAATTATTTAGATAATAAAATATGGAGTTTTGATAATAATGCTTGGGTAGATAAGGCTGTTTCTCCCGGCGATGGTTATATTTATAACCCCGAAACAAATACGTGGGCGACACCACCTGAAGATTATGCATTAACTAGCACATGGAATACAGCGCGAAGAATGCGCGATATGCTTTTGTTGCAGACCGACGCTACTCAGCTATCTGACTTTCCTATTACCGCAGAGAAAAAAACTGCCTTTGCTACTTATAGACAACAGCTACGAGATATGCCGCAAGCACAATCGTCCGTAGACAAAATAGAAAATATTGTTTGGCCAACACATCCTGATGAGGGGGGATCATGACAAAACGTAACTACAAAAAAGAGTATGCAAGGGATCATGCGTCTGACAAGCAAAAGAAACGCCGTGCTGGGCGAAATGCTGCTCGTAGGAAGATGGAAGCAAACGGAAAGGTGCGAAAAGGGGATAAAAAAGATGTGCATCACAAAGATAAAAACCCCCGTAATAACAAATCTAAAAATCTAACTGTTACAAGCCGTAAGAAAAATAGGGGTAAATTAAGGTAAAGTCTGTTCTTCAATCCATTTAGCTACGTTCTTAAATGGTACACAGTTATCTTGGAAGTGTTCTTTAGATATAGGGCCTTTCCATATGGCTGGGTAATGCATGATAAATGCTTCTTTATCTACACCTAATACCACTGCAACTTTATGTCCTTGATCGTACATGCGATGCAGCCACTGGTATTGCAGCTCTGATATGTTGCATTTAATAGTGGTGGTTAATCTGGCGGGGAGTTTTGGAACATATTTATATTCTATAAATAAAATACCGGCGGGGCCTGAGTAAAAAGCGTCAGGTACCCCACCGGCATAGGTGTCATGGATTTTCCATTTATAAACTTCTTTTGAAAGTTTATTATGAATAGATTTTATAAACCCATGTTCGTTCAAGTGTTATGCAAACCGTTCGTAAATCTTCTCGGCTAACAAATAGTCTTCTTCTAAACACCAACCTGCGGACTTGATATCAAGGTTCAAGAAGGCTTGACCTGCTTTGTTCTCGGTAGAGACACTAGATATCTTCCAAAGGCTCGCGAACCGATCTCCGCCCTTCATACCTATTTGGGTATTCCACGCTTTAGATACACGAAGCTTACTAGAAGCCATGTTCATAATTACTGGGTGAGGTGACACTTCACCAGTATCGGGGTCTTTTAACAATAACACATGGCTGTGTGTCTCGTTAATATCCCATTCACTGGGGTTTTCTTGCTGATCAACATAAGCCTGTGCTTCAGCACGAGTAGCAAAGTCACCGCCAAAACCACCACCTTTCTCTAAGTCACGCCATACAGCGTACTCTATTTTGAAAGTTAAGCTGATAACATATAAGCTATCTTTAATAACTTCCTCGGTAACGGTATTAACAAAATCACCGGGCTCTGCACCGGGAATATATGCTTTGTGGTTTTTGTCAACCTCGTTATTCATCTTTTGTAACTGTTTGATGCGAGGTATTGCTACTGCGTTGCCGACGTTTTCGTTACCTCTGTCCGCACTATTTTGTAAGTACGCTGGTAAGTTTTCGTCTTCACTGGCTAGTACTAATTGTGTATCAGTCATAGTTTTCTCCGTTATAGTTTCAAGTTTCAAGTTTCAAGTTTCAAGTTAAGCGGATCTAAAGTTGATCCTACGTATCTCACGCGGCTGCAAACCGGGGACTTCTTCGCCAAGCTTCAAAGCCTCCTTGTATGCAGTTGATGACACACGTCGTTGTAAGAGTCCAAAGTCGCCGGTTGCTGTGACATGGGCGTACAAAGTATCCCAGTCAGTAACTTCTGGCACTGTGTCCTCTCGTATGGAGATGGAAGCTACCGAAGTGCCTGTCTTCGATACTCCCTGCTCATCCAACTTTTTAAGTAGCTCGTAATCTATTTCGTCTTGCTCTTTACGTAGCTCTTTTAGTTCTGCGTTTAGACCATCCATTTTCTTTTTAACATTTGCACGGTCTTGTATTAAGTCTTCTAACGTCCTGATTTTCATAATCTGCCCTCATTTAGCATCGTTGAGTTGTTTAAGTAAGTCTAACAAATCTTCCATTCGTTCTAGCTTTCCTGCTAGTTTATCGTACACATCTGGCTCCCAAGTATCTTTTGCAGCAATGTGTATAACTTCTGTCCGGCTTGTTTGGCCAGCACGGTATATACGTCTGTTGAACTGTTGGTAATGCTCGGCGTTGTATGTAGGTGAGGCCCAAATAACTGTGGTAGCTTTAGTCATTGTGAGTCCGTGACCCGCCGATTGAGGATGGCAAAATACCACCTTCAACTGACCTGCTTGCATCCTGTCAACAATGTCTTTACGTTTGTTAGGAGGTACAGAGCCGTCTATTGTAGCATGTTTTATACCTAGTTTGTCTGCTAATTCAGCCATATGACGCTGTTCGTGCTTCCAATTAAATGCAACAAGCGTGTGTTTACGCTCCTGCACTAGCTGCATAACTAAGTCGTATCGTTCCGAATGAACATTTTCTACATTACCTTCTTCGTCATACACACTACCTGTACAAAGTTGCAGTAGTTTTTTTACTTTTGCACCAGCATGTATAGCGTTTATTGTTTTTTGGCCTGTATATAGCACTGAGTCTTCACTGAATGTCCTGTATTGCAACATTGTTTTAGGGGGCAATGTGACATACAAAGTTTGCGTAACTTGCTCTGGCATATCAATACAGTCTTTTAAGTTGTATCGTATGTTGATGTCACTAAGTGCGGCGGCTACTATTTCTTCTGCGTTGTCTTTATCTACCCACTCATTAGCAAACCCGTTGAAACGAGACGTACATACTGAGCTACGGAACGAGTAGAACTTGTGACCTAGTCGTTGGCCGTTGTCAATAATTAGTGTTGGGTGCCAGATGTCTAAAATGGTATTACTGTTAGGTGTACCTGACATAGCAATGCGGTATTGAAACAACTGGGAGATAACAAACGCAGCTTTACTACGTTGCGAATCTTTGTTCTTAAATGCTGTAAACTCATCAATACAAAGGGTGTCAAAACCTTTTAGTACAGCTGGATTTTTGGCTAGCCATTTAACTGCATCATGATTAGTAATAACGATGTCTGTTTTTTCTTTGAATGCTTTTGCTCGGTTCTTTGCATAAGCAACTGAATAAGTAAGCTCGGGAGCAAACTTATCAATGTCATCACCCCAACTAGGTTCTAGTATAGATAGCGGTGCAACTACCAACATACGTCCTTTCTTACGCTGTTTGTAAGCATCAATAACACTGCGTGTTTTACCTGTGCCGGGATCTGATGTTATCAACGCACGAGGGGTTTTAAGAAGGAAGTCAGTAGTAGCTGTTTGATGTTCAAAAGGTTGTAGCATAGTAATCACTCATTGATTGAATGTTAGTTTATCGTCAATGTTCTATGAACACAATAGGTTTTTCGGATGACCAACAGTAACCGCAATCCGCGCAACTTGGTGTCTTACCCTGTTGCTCGGGACACACTACGTGGTTCGTGGTTCGCGGTTCCTTAGTCACTAAAGCTATAAAGCTGCTTGTTTTTTCTTCCTCATCGGAATAACGAATACGCCATCTGTCTGAAAAAGATACATTTAGTTTATTAATTACCCTACCAATAACACTATTTTTAAACCAGTGCGTGTATCCAAACACATGTAGATTGGGGAAAGACATCAACATCTTCTTCCAAAACTCTACATATTCTTTACTGTAAAAGTCACCTAGTACATGCAGCCTAATAACAAAGCCTGTAGGGTGCTTGACTGAAAGACCCATAAGTTGTGCTTTTAATAATGTTAAGAAGTTAGGGTCAGTATGGTCAAAGCGGTGTGCAAAAGGCATATTGTTACCATAACAAACATCCCATTGACTGCATGAAGTAGGACAGGTGGCTCGTTCCTCTAGTGTTAGAGAATACATTGTCATACCTTTCCACTTCTTAACAGATACTTTGTCACCAAGTTTTTTGTTTTGTTTACCGCGTTTTAGCATATTTATGCTTGCGGGTTTGACACCTTTTCTATACCGCGTGTGCGGCGATTGGAACTTCCTGTTTGTCAATGTCATTGTTGCTCTCCTCGCGTAATAACACATCTACAGGTGCATATGTTTCTATTACTACCCTTGCACCACAGGATAATATAGGTTTATCTGTTTCGGAATAACGTACACGAGAAGGCCCATGTATTAAAACGTGATGTCCATAAGTATTGTTTTTACCGTCTTTTTGGAGA
>MDSZ01238462.1_pt1 | contig 13010 bp, 10 predicted proteins | sample 811201 | NCBI WGS metagenome assembly MDSZ01 (sample SAMN05326647, study PRJNA326480) | marine metagenome | isolation source: seawater | place: Indian Ocean: North | collected 2010
TCAGATGTTTTATTATAAATATCTTCTCTTTCTTTTCTATGAATATTGCCTTTACTATTTCTGTCAAAGTAATGTTTAGCCCATTTAACACCCTCACCACCATCCAATGTTTTAAAAGAAATCTCTCTTTGTTTATTTGGATTCTTCATCTTTGAGTAATAGTTTCTAAAATAAACAACGGTAACTAAAAAGTAATCTATTATATGATAATATTTTTTTATAAAAGGAAAGATCGATTTATTTTCATATTTCAAAGACCTATATTTAAAAATTCTTTTTTCTAGTAAAAAAATAAAGCCTGATTTTATTAAAATAATTGAAATGATTTTAACTATAATTTTTTTCATTATTTACCAAGATTTTCAAAAAAATTTTATTGTATGAATTATTATAATATACTAAATTCGTTAAAATTTCACTTTAGAGTTTTGAATAATTTGATTTTTAAGATAAAAGTTTTATCTTGCAAAAACTATTTATTGAAACTTTGTTAGAAAAATCTTGATGAAAAAAAAAATTTTTATAACAGGAGGATCTGGATTTATAGGATCTCATCTTGTTGAAAAATGTATCAGGCTTGGATACACAGTAAAAACTTTAGTTCCTTACAATGTAGATAACTCTTGTGGTTGGATTGATCATTTCGATAAAAAAATAAGAGACAATGTAGAAGTAATATTAGGTGATGTTTGTGATAATAATTTATTTAAAAAAGAAACTAAAAAATTCGATGTTATTTTCCACTTGGCTGCATTAATATCAATACCTTACTCATACAAATCACCAAAAAGTTATATAAGCACAAATATAAATGGGACTCTGAATGGTCTAGAGGCGGCTCGAGATAATAACGTTGGTCTTTTTGTAAACACATCAACAAGTGAAGTTTATGGCTCAGCCCAATATGTGCCTATAGATGAAAAACATCCTTTGAATGCACAATCACCTTATGCAGCAAGTAAGATAGCTGCAGATCAATTGTCGCTTTCATACTTTAGGAGCTTTGGTTTACCTGTTACAATATTGAGGCCTTTTAATACATTTGGTCCTAGACAATCACAAAGAGCAGCGATACCAGCTATAATAAATCAGATTTTAAGTGATAAAAAAGAAATTAAACTTGGAAACCTTAATGCTCACAGGGACTTTACCTATGTTGATGATACTGTTAATGGATATATAAAATTAATAGGAAATCAAAAATCAATAGGTGAAATAATTAATTTGGGAACAGGATCAAGTTTTTCAATTAAGGAGACTTTAAGTTTTATCTGCGAAATACTTAATAAAGACGTAAAAGTCAAAGTGGATCAAGAAAGGTTGAGACCAAAAAAAAGTGAAGTAAATAAACTATTATCAAAAAATACTAAAGCAAAAAAAATACTAAAGTGGAGACCTAAGTTTAATGGTAAATCTGGTTTTTTTAATGGATTAAAAAAAACTATTGAATGGTCAAAACAGAATGAAGATTTATTAAAGAATCAGTCTGATTCATACAATGTCTAAGAAAAAAATATTATTTTATACAGGTAGTAGAGCTGATTATGGGTTATTAAAACCTTTAATTGATAAAGTTAAAAAAAAAACTGATACTGCACTAGTTATAGGCCCTCATCATTTAGAAAAAAAACTGGGTTATACTTATTCTCACATCCGTAGAGAACGAATTGTAAAGGAGTTTTTTTGTAAAACAAAAGTTGATTATAAAGATGTGGATATAATTAAATTTATTAAAGATTCAATATACGACTATAAACAAATAATAAAAAGATATGATCCGAAATTGATTATACTTTTAGGAGACAGATATGAAGTTTTATCATTTGCGCTTGCATCTTTTTTTTCTGCAAAACCGATATGCCACATACATGGAGGCGAAATTACCAAAGGTTCCTTTGATGACACCATAAGGCACATGATAACAAAATTAAGTCATTACCATTTTGTTTGTTCAGAAATTTATAGAAAAAGAGTTATAAGAATGGGTGAAAATAAAAACTCAGTTTATAATTTTGGTTCATTAGGAGCAGAAAATGTTAAAAAACTTGGAAATTTTTCAAAAATAGATTTAGTAAAGAAATACAATTTAGATCCAAAAAAAAAATTGATCTTAGTTACATTTCATCCTGAAACGAATTCAAATATAAAATATTTAGATCAAATCAACATTGTTTTAGAATCCCTTAAATCTTTAAATAAAGTTTCCTTAATATTTACAGGAAGTAACGCGGACCCATACGGACAAAGATTTAACAAAAAAATCTTAAATTTTGTAAAACTTAATTCTCAAGCAAGATTTATTTATTCCATGGGTAATGAGGAGTATTCAAGTTTTCTAAGATCCTCAGATTTAGTATTAGGTAATTCATCAAGTGCAATAATTGAAGCTCCATCATGTGGTACAAAAGTATTAAATATTGGCTCTAGACAACAAGGTAGAGAAAAATCAAAATTAGTTAATGATTGTAAATTAGACTCTAGATTGATTAAAAAGAAAATCGAGCATTTGACCAAAACTAAAAAGATGAAAATAAAATCTAGTATTTTTTATAAAAAAAAAACTTCCTATCTAATGTCTAAAAAAATTTTGCAAATTGTTAAAAAAAAAGAAATACCTCACAAATATTTTATTGATGCCGAGAGATAAAAAACAAAAGATACTAATTATTGCTGAAGCAGGTGTAAATCACAATGGAGAAATTAGATTAGCAAAAAAACTTATTGATATTGCAAAAAAAAGTGGAGCAGACTTTATCAAATTTCAAAACTGGCAAGCAGAAGAACTAGTAACCAGTAATGCTAAAATGGCCCCATATCAGATAAAGAATACAAAAAAAAAAACTAGACAGATAAATCTACTTAAACCTTTAGAATTAAAAAAAAAATATTATCCAATTTTAAAAAAATATTCAAAAATAAAAAAAATCGGCTTTTTATCTTCCCCATTTGATGAAAAAAATTATAAATATTTATCTCATGAACTAAACTGTAAGCTTATCAAAATTCCATCTGGTGAAATAAATAATTTTTTTATGCTAAATGAAGTAAATTTAGAAAAGGAAAAATTGATTATTTCTACTGGGATGTCAAAGTTAGAAGAAATTGCTGACACATTAAATTTTATTGCAAAAAAAAAAATTTACAAGGCTCATAATGAAAAGATAAGTATAATTAATATAGCAAGTTATAATTATATTAAAAATAAGATTTCTTTACTGCATTGTGTGACTGATTATCCAGTTCAAGAAAAATTTGCTAACTTAAAATGTATACAAACTTTACAAAATAATTTTAAACTTAATACCGGTTATTCAGATCATACCTCAGGAACACTTGCTCCAATAATTGCTGTTTCTTTAGGTGCAAAAATTATTGAGAAACATTTAACAATAAATAAGAAAATGTCTGGACCAGATCATAAAGCATCAATTGAGGGAAAAGAATTTGCTGAAATGACAAAAAATATTAGAAGTTATGAAAAAATGATAGGAACAGGATTTAAAGATATTCAAAAATGTGAACTAAAGAATATGAAGATTGCAAAAAAAAGTATAGTTGCTAAAAAAAAAATTTTAAAAGGAGAAATTTTTGGTTTTAATAATTTAACAGCTAAGAGACCCGTAGGTGGAAGGAAACCGTCAAAATTGTTTAAATATATCGGAAAAAAGTCAAAAAAAAATTATGATAAGGATGACTTTATTAGATGAATTTAAATACCGAGTGTAAATAAGGATATAATGTCAATTAAGCAAGAGAGAATGAATAAAAAAATAAATTCAATTGGATTTATTTATTGTGCACAAGATCTTGATACTTTGAATAGAATTTTTTCTAATGATCAATTTTATATCAATAGTTTTTCTAAACATTTTAAAAAAATATATATTTTGAATTTAACAAATCTTTATTTATTTAGAAAAAAAATCAATAATACAGAAAAAATTTTTAAAAAATATAAATTTAGAAAAAATATTATTTTTATAAATCCAAATAACCTAGAGGAATTAAATCAATTCTTTAAAAAAAAGAATTTTCATGCAATCTTAAACATGAAAAGAACTATATCTGAATTATTTATATATTTTCATTTAAAAAGAATGAAAATAAAGTTTTTTCAAATATCAAATATAGGTAACGTCCAAACCGCTAACAAACCAGATAGCAAAAATTTTTTAAAAGGTTATTTTTTTATTTTTTGGCATAAATTTAATCATAAATTATTTATTTTTTTAAATAAATTTGGAATTACACCTCAAATTGAAATTAGATTTTTATCAAATTCAATTTGGATTAAATCTGCAAAAAATTTTAGTTCAACTAAAAATTTTTTTTTTAAAATGCTAAAATTTACTTATGCAAAAGAATTAATGCTAATTAATAGTACAGCATATGATTTATTTAAAGAAAATAAATTGAAAGTAAGTAAAAAATATATCGTTCTTCTTGATGACCCTTTTGATGATCCACAATATTTGGCAATAAGAGGCTATACTGATAAAAAAAAATTAAAATTACATTATAAAAATTTGATAAATAAACTAGAAGCTATTTCAAATTATTATAAAAAGAAAATTATTGTTTGTATACACCCTAATGATAACTTGAAAACAAAAAAAAAAATATATCCAAATTTTATTGTGAAGCAATTCGAGACAAAAAAATATATTTATCAATCGGAATTAGTTTTATTTTTTGAATCTAGTGCAATTATTGATGCGATAATATTGAAAAAAAAAATAATGACAATCAATTCAAAAGCTATGGATGAAAATCAATTTTCACATAATTTGCATTATGTTAAAGAGATAAAAATTCCAATGCTTGATATTGATCAAAAACATAATTTTAAAAAAAAAAATGAACCTCCTTTCAAATTCGACAAAAAAAAAATTGAATTGACATATAACAGATATATAAAAAAATACATTGCACCAGATAATCTAAATATTCCCGGTCACCAAAAATTTGCTAAGATAATCAAAGATAGATATATGAATTAATTTGTTTTGACTGTTAATTTAATAGATAATACATAATGTAGATTATTTAATGAAAATATTATCAATATATCCATATACACATATCTCCTCAGCTGCTCTTATGGTAAATGGAAAAATTATTGCCGCAGCACCAGAAGAAAGATTTAACAGGATAAAAATGAGCACGGCTTTTCCAATTAATTCAATTACGTGGTGTCTTAAAAAAGGTAATTTAAAGCTTTCCGAAATTGATTTGATTACTATTCCATGGAATCCTTCTCACAATATTAACTCTGCGTCAGGGAGGTGGATAAATGAAATGAGATGGAGAGGTGAAATGCTCTCAAATATACCTATTCACATTATGAAAATTCTTAATGAAGAACCAGCTGAAAAAATAACAATGGACATTGGAAAAACTAAAATAGTTTATTTAAATCATCATGAGTGTCATGCAGCTTCAGCCTTTTACACATCCCCATTTAAAAAATCTGATATTTTAACGATAGATGGACATGGAGAAGTTGATACATGTTTTCTAGGCATTGGTTCTGATAAAAAAATTACAAAAAAAAAAACTATTGAATATCCTCATTCCGTAGGATTATTTTACGGTACTTTTACCGATTTTTTGGGATTTAAACCAGATAGCGATGAGTGGAAAGTTATGGCTCTGTCTTCTTATAAATTTAAAAGAAAGAATAAATATATTTCTAAAGTAAACAAATTATTTAATCTTGATAATGAAAATTTTGAATTAGATTTATCTTACTTTCATTATTATTTATTTGATAGAAAAAAAAATTTTTTTACTAAAAAATTTGTTGATCTTTTTGGTAAACCTAGAAAAAAAAATGACAACATTTTAAAAAAACACTATGAGATTGCTAACGCAATGCAAATGTCATTTGAAAAAATTGTATTTAGTCTAGTAAAAAATTTAAAAAAAATAGGTAGTAAGTCTGAAAATTTAGTAATTGCTGGTGGGGCTGCTATGAATTGTGTTTTTAATGGATTGTTAAATAAAAGCAAAATTTATAAAAAAAATTTTATACCCGCATACCCAGATGACCTAGGAGTTTCTATCGGAGCAGCTTATTTAGCAAATAATTTATATGGTAAAAAAAAAAGAAGAATTTATTACGAAAAACATAATTATTTTGGACCCAATTACACTGATATTGAAATTAAAAATGAGTTAATCAAGTCTAAAATAAAATTTAGTAAACCACATAATTTAACAAAATTTGTAGCAAAAAAAATTAGTGAGGGCAGTCTAATAGGTTGGTTCCAAGACTCTATGGAATTTTCGCATAGAGCACTTGGAAATAGGTCAATTTTAGCTGATCCAAGAAACCCGAATATGAAAAAAATACTAAACAAGGCAATTAAATTTAGAGAGGGCTTTAGACCATTTGCACCCTCTGTTTTAGAGGAGTATGCCTCTACAATATTTGAACTAAACAGGTCAGATAGAATATATTTTATGGAAAAGATAGCAAAGGTTAGAAAAAATTGGAGAAATAAAATACCCTCAGTGACACATGTCGATAATACTGCAAGAGTTCAGACAGTAAACAAAAAAATTAATAGTAAATTTTATAACTTAATCAATGATTTTTATAAAATCACAAAAGTACCTTTACTGGTAAACACATCATTTAATCTTAATGGAGAACCAATCGTTTGCAACCCAAATGATGCAATAAGAACTTTTTATTCATGCGGATTAGATATCCTTATAATAGGAAATTACGTAGTTGAAAAATGATAAGAATTAATAAAATTAAGGGTAATATACTTGAAGAAAATTCAAAACTTCAGGATGTTTTAAAAATATTAAATATCAAGAAACATAAGATATGTATTATTTGCAATAGTAAAAGAGTCCCCCTAGGAATTTTTACCGATGAGGATATTAGAAGAAAATTAATTAAAAGTAATTCAAGAAATTTATCTGTAAAGAATAATTATAATAAAAACTATAAGTATTGTTATGAAGATGATGGAATTGAAAAGATATCAAAAATATTTAAAAAATATTGGTGGATAACAATATTATTAGTATTAAATAAAAAAAATAAAAAATTAGTTGGAATAATTGATAAAGAAATCTTTTTTAATAGTATAAAAATAAAAAATCATGTTCTAATTTTAGCGGGCGGCCTTGGACAAAGATTACGACCCTTAACGGATCATTTGCCAAAACCTATGCTAAATTTCTCTGGTAAACCACTTTTAGAAAGTACAATTTACTCTTTAAAGTCGTCAGGATTCATAAATATTAATATTTCTGTAAACTACCTATCTGAACAAATCTTAGATTATTTTGGAGATGGCTATAATTACAATCTCAATATTAATTACTTTAAAGAAAAAAAAAAGTTAGGAACTGCAGGACCCTTATTTTACTTGAAAAAATTAAGATTAAAAGAACCATTGCTTGTTATTAATGGAGATATTTACACTAATTTAAATTTTAAGAATTTACTGAATTATCATAAATATAATAAAAATGATTTTACAGTATGTTGTCACGATTACTTTACAAATATACCATACGGTGTAATTGATAAGAAAAATAAAATTTTAATAAATGAAAAACCTAAAATTAAGCATATAGTTAATTCTGGTATATATGTAATAGAACCTAAAATTCTAAATTTTTTAAAACAAAAAACTTATTTAAACATGAATGATCTTATTAATAAAATTCATCGAAAAAAAAAAATTGGAATTTATAAAATTAAAGAGTCTATTTTAGACATTGGAACATTTTCAAGCTATGAGGCAGCAAAAAAATTAATAAAAAATGTTTAAAGGAAAAAAGATTCTATGCATAATACCTGCTAGAAAAAATAGCAAAGGCATAAAAAATAAAAATATCCAGAAAATAAATGGAAAGCCGTTAATTTACTTTCCAATAAATGCTTCATTAAAATCTAAATTTATAGATAAGACTTTATTCTCGACTGACTCTAAAATGTATCAAAAGCTTGCTTCAAAATTTGGCGCTGAAACTCCTTATTTGAGGTCAAAAAATTTGTCTAAGGACTCAACACCAAGTTTTAATGTCATAAAAGATATTTTAGCTAAATTAAAAAAAGATCAAATATTTTTTGACATAATAGTTTTATTAGAGCCAACATCTCCTTTTACAGAAAGTAAAGATATTGATAATGCAATAAAAACGATGATAAATAAAAAATTTATCTCTTTAGTCTCTATTTTAGAAACATCAAAATATAGTATTGATTTTCAATTTGAAAAATTAAAGAGTAATAAGATTAAAGCTTTGAACGCTAAGAATGTTCACAAAAGAAGACAAGATGTGAAAAAAACACATATTCTTGATGGAAGTATTTATATTTCTTATGTAAATAATTTTATAAAAAATCGTGGATTTTTGAGTAACAAAACTTATGGGTATGAATTACCAAAATGGAAATCAATAGAGATTGATGATGAATATGACTTAATATTGTCAAGAATGATATATAAATTAAAAAGATGAAATTTAAAAATAAAAGCACAAAAAGACTTTTAAAAGTTATACCTGGTGGATCACATACTTATTCAAGAGGTGCGGATACATTTCCATCAAATGCTCCAGCAATATTAGATAGAGGCAAAGGAGTTTATATTTTTGATGATAGCGGAAATAAATATCTTGATTACGGAATGGGCCTTAGATCAGTTAATGTTGGATATGCAGAAAATTCTATCAATAATGCCGCAATATCAGGAATTAAAAAAGGAAATAATTTAACAAGGCCTTCTGTTATAGAGCTTAAAGCAGCTGAAACTTTTATTTCATTAATTAATGAAGCGGATATGGTTAAATTTACCAAAAACGGTTCTACTGCAGTTACAGCAGCAGTCAAGTTAGCAAGAGCATATACAAGAAAAGATATTGTTCTAAGATGTGCTGAGCAGCCTTTTTTTTCATTTGATGATTGGTTTATTGGATCAACAAATATACCTAGAGGTATTACAAAAGACACTATAAAATTAACTAAAAAGTTCCATTACAATGATATACAAAGTTTAAAAAAACAAATTAAAAAATATAAAAATAAAATTGCCTGTGTTATTTTAGAGCCATCAAGCACTGAGTGTCCAAAAATTATTGGAAAAAATAGCTCCCCCTGTTGTGGAAAGTCAAAATGCGACAGAAATTTTAAAAAAGAAAAACATTTTTTAAAAGAAGTAGAAATACTATGCAAAAAAAATAAAATTGTGTTTATTCTTGATGAAATGATAACAGGTTTCAGATGGCACTTAAAAGGTGCTCAACATTTTTATGGTGTAAAACCAGATTTAAGTACATTCGGTAAAGCTATGGCAAACGGTTTTTCTGTGGCTGCAATTTGTGGTAAAAAAAAAATTATGGAACTAGGGTCAATAACAAATAAAGAAGAAAGAGTTTTCCTCTTGTCAACGACACATGGTGCAGAAATGAATGGTTTATCAGCTTTTGTAGAAACAATTAAAATTTTAAAAAAAAAAAAAGTTATAGAGAAAAATTGGAAGTATGGAGAAAAATTGATTTATGAGGCAAATAGAATTGCAAAAAAACTGAAATTATTTGAATATTTTAACTTAACAGGAATTGCTTGTTCACCAATTTTCAACTGTTTAGATAAAAAAAAGAAAAACAGTTTAGAATTTAGAACACTTTTTATACAGGAAATGCTTAAAAGAAAGATAATGATGCCATGGATATCTATTTCTTATCGACATAATCAGAAAACTCTAAATAAAACATTAGTTGCAATCGAACAAACTCTTAAAATATATAAAAAAGCTTTAAAATACGGACCGAAAAAATATATAGATGGGCATATAATTAAACCAGTTTTTAGAAGATTTAATTAAAAAATGACTCTTGATTTTGATTTAAGCAATAAGAATATTTTAATATTTGGTTCTGAGGGATTGATTGGAAAAAAAATATGTGAAATTATTAAAAAAAAAGAAGGAAAAATCATTAGAGCGGATATTAAAAAGATAAATTCTAAGGACTATTTTTTTATTAATGCAGAAAATTATCAAAAACTTTTAGTTACAAAGAAAAAAATCTTAAAAAAATATAAAAGAATAGACGCGGTAATTAATTGTACATATCCAAAAATACAAATTAAAAATAGAGATTTTTTTAAACAAGATCCAAAAAAATTTATTCAAGAAACGAATTATCACATAACCACATATTATAATATCCTTAATATTTTTTTAAATTATTTTAAAAAATATAATGGTGGAAATATTATTAATTTTACATCTATTTATGGTCAATATATTCCAAGGTTTGAGATTTATAAAAATACTAAGATGGGTATGCCTATTCAATATTTAATTTCTAAAAATGTAATTATTAAAATGAGTAAATATTTAGCAAAGTTATGTCTTAAATATAAAGTAAGAATAAATTGTATAAGTCCTGGTGGTATATTTGATAATCAGGACAAAAAATTTGTTAAAAAATACTCTTCATTTTGTAGATCAAATTCAATGCTTTCTCCATCTGATTTAACTGGAGTGATAGTTTTTTTATTGAGCGATGAGTCAAAAAAAATTACTGGTCAAAATATTATTATCGATGATGGTTTTACTTTATAAGAGTTATTAATGAATAAAAAAATATTTAATTATTGGTATTCATTAACTAAATATTTTTTCAAATTAATTAAAACAACTTATAAAATAAATAATCTTCATCTAGATGAAAAAAATATTAAACTGGTATGTACGTTACCTAGGTCCGGAACGCATATTGTAAGTGGTATATTAGATTCTTATCTGGAACAATTATACAATAGAGGTGACGGAACTCCCAAATTGCTAGAGTCCGGTTCATTTGTATATAATGTACCAGAATACTTTACTTTCAATCATCAAGATTTTAAAAAAACCAGCAATTTTTTAAACCAAAACTTCATTAATTTAACAACAAAATTTTTTAATTATGTTCATTTTCCTATTCAAAATAGTTCATTAATTAATTTTGAAAAAATAAATCCAATAATTCTTGTTAGAGATCCAATTAAATCTACATCTTCATCTGTTTTGCTTTATCTTAACCACAGGTTTATTTCAAAAAAAAATAATTGGGACGATGAGTTAATTCAAATGTCTATAAGATTAAAATTAGAGGAAACAGTAAAATTTTTTAATTTTTGGAATAAATTTACCCAATTGAGAAAGGACAATCCACAGTCTTTTGTATTAATTAAATATGAAGATCTAATTAAAGACTTGGAAAAATATATAATTATAATTCTGGATTTTTATGGAATTAAAATTAATAAAGATTATTTGTCAAAAGCAATTAAAGTAAATGATAAAAATAATTTAATTAAAGAATTAAATAAATATGACAAAAAAAATTTCTTTTATCAATTTTCAGAATTAGAACAACAAGAATTAAAAAACAAAATAGAGCAAAAAGTAAAAATTATTTTAGAAAAAAAAAAATTTAATGTGTTTGATTATAAATTTTAATTAAAATTTACTAATAAAAAAAGTAGTAACCAAATGAATTTTAAAATATTTATAGATTTTATTTTATGTTTTTTTCTAATTGAAAAAAAATTGCTATCACGAAAACTTCAATACTTAGTTTTTATTCTAAAAGAGACAAACTATATTAATTATTTTAAATATCTATTTATTAATAAAACTATCAATCCAATTAATTCCAAATATTTTAATCTATATATAAAAAAAAATAAAAATATTTGGATAAATAATAAAAAGCTAATAAAAAAAAACAAAATTATTGTTGAAAATTTTATTAACCATCCAGGTTATACACTTTCCAACGCTATCACTGCGAAATACCTAAGTCGAATTTATAATTCAGAAATTATAGGTATTATCAGAAAAGGAGACTTAAAAGCGAGAGTTTTATTTAATAGTTTTAATTTCAAAAAAATTATAGAATTAGATAATCCGAATTTTTTCCTAAGAATTAAATGTTTAATTTTAGCATTAAAACTTATTCCAAATTCAAAAAATATAACTGAGTTTTGTAGGATAAAATTAAATAAAGTAGAAATTGGACTATCTACATATGACTCTTTTATCAGGTACACCAAATCTCCAACATTGACTAAGGTAAATCGAGAGCTAATTGTTATGCTCTCTCAAGCAATAAGTAATTATATATTGATAGATAAAACTATATCAAGCCTGAAAGATGTTAAAATAAGTGTTCAATCTGAAACTGTTTTCAATCCTTCAAATATTTATTTTCAAATATGTTTATTAAAAAAAATCAATGTATTTGCAAGATGTGGTGAAAATGAAATTTCTTTAAGAAAATATACTGACTGGTCTCAAAGACACCAATATAGATATAATATTTCTAATAAGTTTTTTAGACTTATTGAAGAAAATTTAGATAAAAAAAAATTAAAATTAATAAAAGATATATACATGAAAAAAAGTAAAAATTTAAAATATGGGTATGATACTAAGATTCCATTAGTAAAATATTCTAATTTGAAATTTATAAACAAAAAACAAATATTGAAGAAATTTAATTGGGATAGTAAGAAAAACATTATAGTTTTTTTTCTGAATGTTTTAATAGATAGAAATTTTCATAATGGACCCAGAATTAATTTTAAGGATAACTTTTCGTGGACTGAATTTGTGTTAAGAAATATACAAAAAATTAAAAATGTAAACTGGATAATCAAAAAACATCCAATTGATAAATTATATTCTTCAAATCTAAATTTTGATAATGAAATTTATGATATATGTAAAAAAAATAATCATATCAAATTATTTCCTAAAAATTTTACTAATTCATCATTACTTACTATTGCAGATAAAATTATTACTTCTCATGGTACCGCAGGTATTGAATACCCAGCTTATGGAATTGAAAGTATTTTTGTAGAAAATTCACTCTACTCAAATATGAAGTTTGTTAAAATGACCAAAAACAAAAAAGAATTAATAAAAAAATTAAATAATTTAGATAAAAAGCAAAAAATTAAATCATACATTAAAAAAAAA
>MDSZ01016918.1_pt1 | contig 13009 bp, 7 predicted proteins | sample 811201 | NCBI WGS metagenome assembly MDSZ01 (sample SAMN05326647, study PRJNA326480) | marine metagenome | isolation source: seawater | place: Indian Ocean: North | collected 2010
CAATGTGCTGCGGAGAGAACAGGATATTTTTTTTACACATATTATTACTACTACTAACAACAACAAAACAACACAACAACATACACATAAAAAAAGAAAAAGAACACAACAAACAACGACAAACAAAAATAATACACACCACACTAACACAACCACTTATTATTATTATTTATTAATTGAAATGATTAAAATGATAATGAATGAATAATAATAATAAAATAATAATAATAAAAATTGAATGAAAAATAAAAAATACTACTTTGGTGGAGTAGTCTAGTCAGTACAACAACACTCTAAATTATTACATAAATGGCGTGTTGTTATGTTGTTGTCATAGTGTGATATATTAGCAGAGGCGACTACGACAACATTCTTTTCAGATTCGCGACTTCATCTTCCTTTATTTAAATAGTAGAAAGTCTAATATATCAAACTGTGTAATAATAAAAAATATATAATAATACTATACTACTACTCAGCAGCAGTCAAAAACTGAATAAATGATTCACACTTGCACGACGCCGCCCAGCCTTTTCTTTCGCAGGTAATGCTTTCTACCCCCACGAGAGCGGCTGCGGTTTTGATGACGCGCGTGAGCATGCTGTGGACGTCGAACTATGTGCACCTTCTTAGAGTCACTACCGTACGTTCCATTTTCGCGTACCTTTTCGGAATCACTACCATATATTCTATTTACATTGTGATTTCTCCGGCTCGCGCGAAATATATGGCCTTGGCCGTCAGCCTGTTTATCTGGGTGGTAGTGCCCACGCTGGTACGGACGCTGGTCGCTGACGTCGGTGCTAGTGCTATATATTTGTTGTTCCTGACGATTCCGCTGGTCGATGAATTTCTTCTTTTCAAAAAACCGCGTGTCTAGTAGCTGCTTCTTGTGCAATTCGTTGTACCAAAGCTTATTTTTGCATTTCGTCCAGTCAAGCATTTGTCCTACCATGGTTTGAACGGCGTGACGTCCATCATTAAATCTATTTCTATTGCCCCAATAGTGCTTTTTGCCTTTTTTATGCTCTGGGTCATAGCCAGAAGGCATACGTGATGCCGGCTCCCTCCCACTCAATTTCCAGACGCCACAATGTTCGACTATTTTTGGACCACGGGGCTTGGTGTTATCTGGGAGATTGGCAGGGTCAAGTTTCTTCCATCTTTCATAACTCACGGTTTGTATTGGAAATTTTACTCCAGTTGGCTTAGGCTGCCTTGGTGGTGGCGGGGGGATGTATTGCCTGCCTTGTTTAAGGTCGCCAATTTCTTCCTTGCCAGCAAAATATGTATTTAAGCCAACGGCAATGCGCGCTTTAGCTTTTTGTATTGCTATATCTTCGTTCTTCTTCACTTTCTGTAAATGCTGTGGTGATTTATGTTTTGGTGTTGGTGGCCTTACCAACCTTTTCCCTCCGGGTAATGTGGTTTCCTGTTCTAAATTGTTGAAGTATGTTGTAATGCCGACTGTTATAGCGATACAAACAAACATATAAAATGGGGGTGTTAGTATTGATTGCCGAAGGCGTCCGTTGCTACCGTTACTTACTTGCTTTTTCTTGGTGGCGCTTCATTTTTCTGGTATCATCTTCTTTTTTTGTGTAGGGCACAACGTGCAAAGTTTCGCCGTCACATATGTCATCTAGGGTACAAAGCTCTATATTTTGCTCATCATAAATAGCTTTGACATGTACAATGCGTAAGCGCTCGCAAATCCCGCGTAAAAATTGATTCCAATCGATATCAAACGGCACTAGAAATCTTTTTTTCTCTTTTGGTTTATGCTTCAACGATATAACTACTCTCTTCTGTGGTTTATTTCGGCTAGACGATGACTGATACTGCGGCTGATTGCTATCACTATGCCCCGTCATCGTGGATGCCATTGCCCTGGCATTCTCGCTAGCATGGGAGGATCTAGTAGACGACATATATTCGGAATTCCGCGGAGGCTGAGGGGCCTGCTCCCCGTACGACTGACTATCTGACTCCTTGTACCTTCTGTTAGAGTGGTTTCTCGGCCGTTGAAAACTACGGTTTGGCGGCAGTGTTGGGTGTGCAGCATCCATTTGCCTCTCAGATTTCATCTGATTTCCAACTGGCAATGCAATGCCAATAGAGGAAGCTATGGCAAAGATTGTGCCATGGTGGTGGTCGCTCGTCCAACTCAGCGACTCCAATATCGCGTAAAAAAGACAGCAGCAACAGAGGAGGAGAAGAATAGGAAAAAAAACCGAAAGAAGAAGAAGTAATAATTAATTATTATAGTAGTTAGTAGCAATATCGATATAATGATGTGACGACTAAAATGTATGTAGTATAATATATCACATAACACAAAAGAATCATCACTGCTGGGGTGTGGAAAACCTTAATAATAATATCATGCATAGCTAATTAAAAAAGGATAATTGTAATAATAGCAGTAATAATAATGGTGTTGGTGGCGAAGAAAATCATGTGATGGTGCAGGCATGCTGGGCGTAACCAACCACATTGTACTTCATTTTATTTTCCACTCGTATCAGATTGCAAGTGCGCAACAATGAAAGACAGAACGCAAGGGTTCGGTTGTGAGTTTGGTTAGGCCGCAATGCTGTGCAGTACTAACCCTGGTGGGTTTCTCTGGGATATCAAGGAAATAGAGAAACTGTCGCGCATTTGTTGTACCAACCATTCCAGCGACATCGACGAGCCACGTTGATAGGGACATGGGGAGCGCTTTAACTACACAATCACCGTACTTGAGAAAGCCCTGCAATCGGACTTCCCCCATGGATGTCGTTGGAAGTTGTACTTACCACACGAGGAAGGATGGAGGGTCCGGAAAAAAAGAAGGGAGCAAGGCAAGGCAGGCAAGGCAAATGCTTTTTATAGTGATGCCGATGGCATCGATTGACCCCCCTATGCGTGGAGCAACGGTGGTAGCAACAAACGCAATTGGCAGCGACGGATTGCTCTGCGGCAGGTAAGCACATGTATTACCATCGCAAGATGTTGTCAACCAAGCTTGCTGTGACGGTGCTCTTGGCTCTCCTCACATTTTTCCATGCCGGGTCTGCAGACAGACCGGCGAATCGTGGGACCCGGGACCGGCAGCAGCAGGATCGTAATAGGAATAGCGGCACGGCCGGCATTAATACTGGCACGTCTGGGACGAATTTGATCGGTAGCGACGAGTCGGAGCCGATGCCATCATTTGAATTTCCAACTGGAGCGACTGGCTCAACGGGAATGACGGGCTCGACGGGGATGAGCGGAATAACTGGCCTGGACGTCCCAGACAGTTCGAATAACTATGCGGACCAAATCAAACAAAAAAATCGTATGGAAAATCCCGTATTATCAGACACGACGTTGATGCGAATGTCCGAGCCTGAACTTCAGATGGAACTCAAGAAGCGCGGCCTCATACCGGAGGCGATAGAACGCCCAGGGCTGATGCAGCAATTGAAGAAATTTTTCCACGATGAAATTTTGGACATGACTGGCGGCGAGTTGACAAGGGAGTTACGGCGGAAACGCGTCGTTCCAACAAGTACTAAAGCTAAGAGCCTCCGGGTACAGCTACGAAGTCACATTAAAGCTCCAGGCCATTTTCCTGTGGGTCCAGCATGGCATCCATCCTATGATACCCCAAATCGCAATGATTCATGTCCAATCACGCACGACTGCTCGGAGTGCACGTCGAAGCCAGGTTGTGGGTTTATGACCAACCTGCGTGTGTGCTTGTCTGGAAATCACGCTGGTCCGAATAAGATGAGTCTTCGCTTGAGCTTCAAGGCTGTCACCAACAGAAAGGCCATCAATATGTACTGGACATTTGGGAGCTGCCCCGCGACGCCATGCAGCACGTATAAGAGTTGTGGTTCCTGCCTTGCCGACAAGTACTGTGGCTGGTGTGCAAGCTCGGCGAGATGCTTCGAAGACTTGGACGGAAAACAACCGTTAAACGGCACTTGCGACGCTGGGTGGTGCTCGCATCCAGCTGGTGGGGCTCCTGATTTGTTCCGCACACACACACATCCCCACAACCCTGAAATTAGAAAGCAGTGTGATAAATGCTCTGTTACGCTTGAAGGACCGGCGAAAATGACAGGTGAAGAACAGAGGAACATACAAAAGGTTTTGAAATCTATGGATGAAGCCAGGGATGCTACGAACTTGGAAAGGGCTGAAGCCAACACTACCACAACCATTTTGAATGAAAAGAAAGCTGCGAAGCAGAAAGTTCTCAAGGCCGAGAAAAAGGTTAAGAAGGCAAAGAAAGTCTTGGCTAAAGCAACCAAGTCTAAAAGCAAGGAAAAAATTGTGCAAGCCAAGGTAGATTTGCAAGCAGCACAAAAGGTTGCAGTTGAAGCAGAAGCAAACGCGGAGTTGGCTGGAAAAGATCAACGTCAAGCGGAGCAAGTACAAATGGCTGCGCAGGCGAAGGCAGACAGCGCGGAAATGGTTAAATCTTCCAAGTACCGCGAGACCCAAGATTTATGTGATAGGGCAGCGAAAACGCAATTGGCTGAGGATCAAAAGAAATGTGACCAAAGTAAATTGGAATATGAAGCAGCCCAAGAAAACGCTCAAAAGCTGGTTGAGGAAAGTGAAGCTGTGGCAGAAGAAGCTATTTTGAAGACGGAAAAGAAGACGAAGATGAGTGCACTAGCAGGCGTGCTCACAGACAAGGCACAACGCGCCAAGCTTCCAGATACCGCTGGCCAAAGATCTATTACTGACAAGATTGCGCGCGATGCTCTACAAGAGCAGGTATCCTTGCCGGTCCAGGCTGCCAATTTAACTAATAGCACGGAGGAAAAGGAGAAAGCCTTGGCAGAGGAAGTTAAGTTGGGACGCGCGGAGTCTGAAATAGCTGATGTAAACGCACAAAAAGTTGATTTGCAGATGAAAGTTGATAGCGGCAAAGCGACAAATGAAACGAAAGCTTCCCTAAAAGTAGCAGAGGCTAAGCTAGCCATGGCAATCGCGCTCAAAAGAAAAGAGCGCGCGATGGCGTCTGGCAGAACTAAAAATGCGACGAAAGCGCTTTTGGACTTGAAGGTTGAACGCGCGCGCGTCAACGTTGCAGAGAAAGAGGAAAACCTTGTAAGAGCCTCCCCAGCCATGAAAAAACTTGCCACGAAGAAGCTCAAAATTGCCCGGTCTAAGCTAAACGAAACGTTGGCGGAAAGAAGGGAAAAGCTTGCCGATATGGAACTAAGAGCCAAAGAAGTAAAAGTCAAGGCTGGTGGGAAGGCGGACTTGAACAAACTCAGACACGAACGTGCGCAAGCAACATCAGAGTTGGCTGGTGCAATGGAATCTCTGGCGCAAGAAAATGGAGATGCTAAAATCATGGAACAAGCAAAAGCGGAAGCCAAGTTGGCGGCGGAACAAGCGATGATGGCAGACAAACTGGGTGCTGGAGAAGTTACTTCGAAGGCCAAGGAGGCGGATGAAGTTCTCGAGCGAACCATGCAGGTTGGCACGCCTAGTGAAATTGTGATCGCAGCGAAGCGTGCTCACGAAGCCGAACAAGCTGTTGTTCGCATGAAAGCCCGAATGGCAGCCGGTGGGGCAGAAACACCAGAAGATAGAGAGCACATGAAAGCATTGACAAACAAGTTTCTGAAGAAAGCCCTGAAGCGCTTAAGGAAAGAGCACGGCCTTGGTTTGGCCACGGGTGCAGCGGGTGCCACTGGAGCCGATGGCAACTCGAATTTTTCTGCCACAGGAAATAATGGGGGTTTCAACAATACCATTGCCAATAAAAGTGATACGGATGAGGGAAACATGCTGCCAGATTTGGGAGATCTTGAAAAAATGGACCAAGAAGCACAAGAGAAAGCAATAGAAGTTGGACTTTCCCCACCTAAGCATGCGCCGCCAACATTCAGCGAAACTGCCGAACTCGCCGGGGAAGCAGCGATGGAAAAATTTATTGCGCCACCACCCCAGGATGCCGATGCAAAGGCAGCTGGATTGGTATTTTCAGCGACTTTCGAAATTTCAGGTTTTACTTGTCATGACTGGACTGATCAAGTGGAAGGTGCGCTAGTAGTTTCTATCGCCGACTACATCCGTGTAAATACAAAGAAAATATCCATGAAGGCTCAGTGTGATGCCGACGGCAACCTCGCCCCGAAACTACTTCGGCGACGTCGGTTACTGGCTGATTTGCGTGCCAAGAAAGGCGCTGGTAATTTGCCGGTAGACTTCAAAATACGTGGCAAAACTCGCAGTGCCGTTCGCAAGTATTCTGTCATGATAAAAAAGTGCATCGACAATAGCACGTGCCCGTTCGTTCAGACGTTCGAAAAGGATATTATGAAACTTGGTTTCACGCCTGGCAACATGGTGTTCTCACTCGTTGGTTACGGTAAAAGTAGTTTGGGAGATGAATGGTCGGCAGGAAAACTTTCCAAGGAAAATATCAAAGTGCTGTTTGGTAAGCCAACACCAAGACGCGGCGAAGGTTATAAGGATCATATTGAGAACCGAATGACGTACGCTCGTCTTTTGAGTGACCGTGTTAGTGCATTTAGCGCCATAGCAGATGCGGAAAAATACGACCACCTACAGCTGGAAGGAATCAAAGCACAGGAAGCTGCGGCAAAGGCAGACTACGAACGTGCGGCTAAATATGTGCAGTATAACCTCACCGATCTCAGTGTTGAAGCTATAAAGACCGCTCGTGAACTGCTCGTAAACGCGACCAAACGTTTGCACGAGATTGACCAAGTCTATAAATTTAGGAACAAAAGTGAATCAGTATCGTGGCCTAGCGTGAAGGTAGTAGTAGAGGAGCTTGAGCCGCTGAGTGCGATTTTAGAAATGGCCCGTGGGTGTCGCATCTACGGAAATGGAACCAACGCAACTGCAACGGACGGCTGCAAGTACCATATGCAACGTGCAGCAGAAATTGTCAATGCCTCCAGGGCGGCGTTAGGTGTCCTCACCAACGAAAGCGTGACCCGCCCTCCAACCCAAGCGGAGTTGGCTGCAAAGGCTGCGCAAGAGAAGTTCATGAAGGACTTTGCAGCATTGCAAGAGAAACGATCGGCAAAATTGCGCCAGGTGGCGCAACAGAAGCAGTTGAAGGCGAACGAGCAAAAGTTCAAACGCAATCGTGCAATTAAAAACTGGCATAAACGAAAGTTCGAGCAAGATGAGAAGAAGAAGAAGGTTCGGTACCAACAATATTTGGCTGCTGACCGCGTGCAGAATAAACTGTTCGAAGCCGTCGAGAACGAAACTGATTCGGCTGCCGCTAAGGAAATGTACGAGGCACAGCTTGGTGTGAAAAAGATGCAAATTGAGCAACGAGAAGAAGAAAATCTTGAAAGCGAGAGGCGTGAAGCGTCAAAGGAGTTGGACAAGGTAAATGCAAGTGATACGGTAGCGAAGGAAATAATGGTTAGGAAAGCTGTGAAGATTAGCGAAGAAGAGAAAAAAGCCATCTCAAAGGCCAAGTACGAAGCAGAAATGGCAAAGAGTCGAGCTGGTGCTGCATTGTTGAAGGCGGAGAAGGACGAAACCATGAAAGAGCTTGTAGAATCCAGCAAAGACGACGAGAAAAATTTAGAAGAACTCGCCGCAAAAGATGACGGTGGCGAAAAAGATAGTAATCCTAGAAACACCCGGTCCAAGATTGCGTCCGGTATAACCGGTTCTACAGGCGCTACTGGTGCAACAGGGGTCGCTTCCTCTAAGAAGCAAAAGCTTTTGAACGAGATTAAATCTGGAGATTTGGTTGACGCGATCGCCAACGCAAAGAACCCAGAACTTAGGATTGCACTAGAAGCGAAACAACGTGAGCAAGATGAAGAACGAAAAACCAATAATGGTGAGCTAATCACCGACCCAGATGATAGGAAAAAGAAGTCGGAAACACGGTATTCACGTACGGATGTGCAACTTAATGGCGCGGATGGTGCCCACAATGGCCTTGGACGACCATCGATAGAGGATCTGGATAAAGTTCCCACCACCGAAGATTACGCGGAAAAAATGTCTGGTGATGGTAGCATCGTTAACTTTGGCGCGTTCTAGCGTGTTCTAGAAATGTATAATAAATATCTCAATTATAAATACTTAGTTATTTTTTATTACGTATTATTATTATTTATTATTTTGACTCGAAAAATTTACAATTATTATAATAATGAGAATTAATTTTTTTTTTTCTTCTTTCACTTACTTTAATATAATTAGTAGTGTTATATCTACTACACAAATGTTTACAACTTCTTCTTCCTCCCTCGCATTATTTCTTCTTCGTATGTACAATCTAGGAAATTAATAGGTGCCATCTCCGCTGCCTGTACTATATTTATACACATTGAGCCTAGCAAGTATCTATCGTACTCTGATGCAATCCGCAACACGATACGCGCCCATGATTGCCCCATCTGCTTGCTATTCCCATGCTACGGGACCATTCTTTGGGATTTCGTGAAGTGGAAGCAACCACATCGCAACAATTAGAAGGCACACAGCATTGCCGCCGTATCTTACTCCAACTCGCGTGCATTACACTAAAGGAAACAACAATTACAATGCGGAAGGCAACCACCACCACCACCATACTACTACTTCTTATTATTATCATTATTATTATTCTTTATTCTCCATAATGATCATTGTTGTCGGGTACATACAAGAAGGAGGGGTTTCCTTTGCTGCTACTAGTTAGTAATAGTAGTAGATACAAGAAGAAGAAGAAGGAAATATTATTATATCATCATCATTATCATGTATCATCAATCAATCATCATCACATCATTCAATCATCACTGTAGTACATGAGTAATGCGTCAATCATCACCAACATCCCAAGGATGGGACCAATGCAACGGCTGCTATTAACGATTCGAGCGATCCCGATTTCCCACTGTGCCAACTCGTGAACAAAGCTATTTGTCTCAACATCGCTAAAAGGACAGGCCTGTGCGGGACGGACCAAGAAGCTAAAGGTCACTGCACATATACGAAAGTGAAGTAGAAAAAGGTGCTGCATACTTGCCCTTTCGAGGCTGCCCTGAGATCCGCATTTAGTATATTTGCACGAGAATGAGCTCCTTCGAAACTAAAAGTACTGACAAGTTGGCCATAGCTACCGTGAAGAATGAGGCTAGTGAGCATTATTCGAAAGATACCGGTCATACTGAAAATTTGTCAAGCGCTGAAGAGGAAAAGAGTACGGGTGTCAAGAGAAAAGCAACTGGGGTTGAATTCGTAAGAAGGTCAAAGCGAGAACGGAAAAAGGCGCAGAAAATGCCTTTTGGTTTGCAGCCCCCATCTCAAGCCGAGGAGAAAGCAATAGCACAAGCTTTAGAAAACTCGAAAAAATTTCAAAGACTCGATTCCGACATTGCCGTGGACAGCGCGCCTGTGTTTTACCCAACGTTGGAAGAGTTTGAAAACCCTATTGCATATATTAATAAACTTCGCGAGGAGGCTTCTGCTGACCAAAGTGGTATTTGTAAAATAGTTCCTCCAAAGGAATGGGACCCGCCACATGCCAAATTGAACAGCTTTACACCCCCAGATCGATCGGAGAAAACATTTATAACAAAGAAGCAGTTTTTGCATCGCTTGGAGGAAGGTATATACTTTCCCGAAGGGAAGAGATACACCATCAAAGAATACGAAAAAATGGCTAACGATTTTACTCAAGCACACCTTTCGGCAATGAATGCTGCGGGTCGCTTGGGCCAATCCTCAGGCAAAGAAGAAGGCGACGAAGCCAATGATAGGAAGAGTGATGTGAAGAACAATGGGAAAAAAATAGAAGAATTATCCGCCACGCCAGAAGAGCTTATAAAGGAATACTGGCGCATCGTCGAGAAATGCGAAGACAAAGTTGCGGTGGAATACGGCAACGATTTAGACGTTATTGAATACGGCAGTGGTTTTCCTGTTCGGAAAGATTTGAAAGATATGCGTGAATCATACGAAGATCCGGATTCGTACCACAAGGAAATACAGTTTAAACGAAATGTCTCGTTGAAGGATGGCGGTGGCCCAGACTATTACGAAAGCTGCGGCTGGAACTTGAACAATTTGCCTCATTGGCCTGGTTCCTTGTTGCGAAACATTCGTGGAAATTACAACGGCATAAATGTGCCTTGGCTATACATGGGGATGCTTTTCTCTACATTTGCATGGCACAACGAGGACAACTACCTTTATTCGATAAACTACCATCACTATGGCGCTCCAAAGGTTTGGTATGGTGTTCCTGGCGACGCCGCGTCCAAGTTCGAGGAGTGCATTGAAAAAATGAAAGCTCAACGGGTACGTGAAGAGAAAGACGTGTTGCAGAAGCTGGTGTTGATGACAGGCCCAGCAACGTTGACGGCTGCAAACGTCCCGCTCGTCAAATGCATCCAAAATCCAGGTGAATTTGTTGTGACATTCCCGAAGGCATTTCATGGGGGGTTTAGCCTTGGATTCAATTGCGGCGAGGCAGTAAACTTTGCGCTGCCGGACTGGATTCCATTTGGACGCGATGCGAGCGAAACATACAGGAAATCACAAAGGGCGCCATCCATATCAAACGAACGGCTACTGATGCAAGTTGCGAGAAATCCGGTTGACCTTGATAATGTTGAGTCGTGTGATATTTTAATAAAAGACTTAGAAAAAACTATGGAGGACCAAAGGCGTTTGCAAAAAGAGTTGAGCCAGAATGGAATAACGAATATTGTTGGGATGCCAGGCGATGAGGATAGTGAAGAATACGACGAGAAACGTCAATGTCACGTGTGCATGCACATGTGCTATATCTCGGCGTTGGTCTGTTCCTGTGATGCTGAACGTGTTGTGTGCTTGAGACATTGGCAAAACCTTTGTAACTGTAGCCCAGATCAAAAATGTCATTTATACTGGTACTCATTGCATGACATTGAAGATCTCATTTTGCGCGTACGAATGCACCGAAAAAAGTTAATGTAGAGACATTCCAGAGGCACCGACCGCATCTTTGACTTGACTTGCAATGGAAGTCCGTGTGTTTAGAAATAGGTCATGTTCTGTGATATGTGTAATAAAAATAAACATCAAATTATCATATGATTTTGCACCTAGAAATGAACAATACTACATTATATCTTTCTCTCGTGTGTGATTTTTAAGAACACAACAACACAGTATTTTTTATTTTACGAAAACGCGACTTTGAGTGAGGCAAAGAGTAAGCCAATGTCCCCTGTTTTGCCAGCAGCAGATACGAAGATATTCGGGGAAACTGGCCAGTTACAAATCTATCGAATGCACTATTCTTTTTTGTTCTTCTTGCTTTTAAACTTTGATTTTTTCCAGCGCTCCCGTACAAAGTACTGACGCAAGACGGCAGGCACGAACGGAAGAAAAATGACAAAATACCCTTCGAAACTTTCACTATAATATTCTTGGAGCCAATACAGCAGTGCGCAAACGAAAACACCAAAAAGTTGCACAAAGAAAATGATGTCATAGTTGACATCATCATGCACATGGAAGAGCCAGTTCTTTATCGAATCCATACCAGTAGGCACCTTGTGGCATGAGGGAAATGAGCATCACACCTGTTGCAATACGATTACTAGCAATAAGGTGATCAAGCGGCACCGGTCGCGGTGTGGTGGTGGTGCTTAGTAGTGATGGCATCTCTTCTTCATCATCATCATCAACAACAACAACAACAAAAAAAAAATTATTTAACAACAACTTATAATAGTAATACATAATAATATATTATTATGTATAATAATAATACATAATTATAATGATAAGACAACGTTTTCTAATATTATATACCCTACAACCGAACTGCACATTTCATCTCTTGAGTCTTTTTTTAGGCCTCTGAAATTATATTTTCGGAAATTTATATTATATGTATTACCATTTTAGTAGTTTTGAGTCTTTCGTAGACAAAGTTGGTGTTGGACGTCGGTGCTAGCAGGCACACATCATTAGTATTAGTAAGTACACTATTACTTACTCTTTAGACTTCATAATGTCCTATTATGACCCACCTCGATAAGGTTCCAGATTTTTACGGTCTTTTGACCCAGGACGTCATTGTCCTTAGCATAATCCAGCAATTCCTCATTGCAGTAGTTTATGAACTCCAGCATGTCCGGGTCGGTGACATTCACCTTGACGCTGAGCTTAGCGGATGCTTTTGTCGGCTTAAATTTCGACATTAACGCTCGCTCCGGGTCAATTGTGGTGAAAACTGTAGGAGCAGCAGGCATCATAAAGTATGTCTGTGGCTCCATGTCATCCTCCATGTAGCACACTTCGTACATTTTGACATCATCCTTGCTGTCCATTTCGCGGACACATAATTTGAGACGATCCACTTTCTCATAAGGGATTGCCCATGCTGCTTTTGGCGATTGTTTTGACATTTCTGGAATTTGCGTTGGAGTTTTGCGTTTCTCGAATCCTTTGGTTTCAAACACCAAGACACCTTACCACGTCTACGATACACACCGTGTCAGTCGGCGATCGCACCGATTACGTACATCCCGTCTTTATCACAGCACAGCACAGAGATAATTGCTACACCGACTTCGTACCATAGACACAGCATCATGATGTATACATTGTGTCAATCAACAAATTTCGCTATATACACTCACTTCGTACCATAATGTTTACCCAGCCCTATCCAGTTCACAATGGTTGACGCTGCTCTGTCAGCGTCAAAGTGGTGTCCATCATTTGTTACCTGCATTGAAATTATACCCCTTAGAATACTCCCCCAATTCAATAGATGTCATAACATCGCGATATCATGTCTTCACACAGTACGTGAAGCCCGTATTACACTACTCGACGCACCTCGGCAATATCATTTTTTGATTTCCTATCAGATCTCATTTTCATCCCCACTTTTCCATTCTCTTTCACCTCGATTTTAGGGGTTCATGCCACCCAGCTAAATGTTTCCATTTTACATTCGAATTTAATTCAATGAGTACGATAGGGTACATAAGGGGTTCATACCACCTATACTAAAAAC
>MDSZ01013262.1_pt1 | contig 13008 bp, 12 predicted proteins | sample 811201 | NCBI WGS metagenome assembly MDSZ01 (sample SAMN05326647, study PRJNA326480) | marine metagenome | isolation source: seawater | place: Indian Ocean: North | collected 2010
TCGCGCCATCATCAACAAGCTGGTCGAGTTCAGCTTTGAGCGCATTTTCACCCAAAAATTCGACTTCTACGCCACCATCTTTGAATACCTGATCAAGGACTACAACAGCAACTCCGGTGGCAAATACGCCGAGTACTACACACCCCATGCGGTGGCACGCATTATGGCGGCGATTCTGGTGCCTGCCGAACAGCAAGGCAAAGTGAAAAACGTCAGCTGTTACGACCCATCTGCCGGTTCCGGCACCTTGTTAATGAACGTGGCCCACGCCATTGGTGAAAATCGATGCAGCATTTATACCCAGGACATATCGCAAAAGTCATCTAACCTGCTGCGCCTTAACCTGATCCTCAACAATCTGGTGCACTCCATCCCCAATGTGATTCAGGGTAATACCGTATTACATCCGTATCATAAAGATGGAAAAGACCTGAAGAAATTTGACTACATCGTCTCCAACCCACCGTTCAAGATGGATTTCAGCGACTTCCGCGATGAACTGGACAGCAAAGAGAACAAAGACCGCTTCTTTGCGGGTATTCCCACCATTCCCAAAAAGAAAAAAGAAGGAATGGCAATCTATCAGTTGTTCTTACAGCACATCATTCACTCGCTCAAACCGGGCGGCAAAGCAGCGGTCGTAGTGCCAACTGGATTCATTACAGCTGGAACAGGCATTGATCCTAAAATCAGAAAGCATCTTGTTGAGAAAAAAATGCTGGCAGGTGTGGTCTCCATGCCCTCCAATATCTTTGCTACCACCGGTACCAACGTCTCCATCCTGTTTATAGATGACAGCAACAAAGACAAGGTCGTAATGATTGACGCTTCCAACCTGGGCGAAAAAATCAAAGATGGTAAGAACCAGAAAACCGTACTGAGCGCGGATGAAGAACAACGCATTATTGATACCTTTAATGCCAAAGAACCTATAGAGGATTTTTCCGTTGCAGTCAGCTATGACGAGATCGAAGCCAAAAACTACTCGTTAAGCGCAGGCCAGTATTTCGACGTGAAAATTGAGTATGTAGATATTACCCCAGAGCAGTTTGCGGAAAAGATGCAGGGCTTTACCAGCAACTTAGATAGTCTGTTTAATCAGTCTCGTGAGCTGGAAGCTGAGATTAAAAAGCAGTTGGCGGGATTGAAGTATGATCTTTAACTCGTCGAAATATAATGCTGAGTGGAATACAAAGCCCCTATCTGACCTTGGAAAGTTTCAACGAGGAAAGTCCAGACACCGCCCTCGAAATGATCCTAATCTTTTTGATAATGGAACTTATCCTTTAGTGCAAACGGGAGAAGTTAAGGCAGCTAGTTTATATATTCGTTCTCATGAGGCTTGCTATAACGAATTTGGTCTTTCACAAAGTGCGCTATGGCCTGAAAACACATTATGCATAACTATCGCTGCTAATATCGCTGAAACTGCTTTACTTGGTTATCCGATGTGTTTCCCTGACAGCGTTGTTGGTTTTAATGCAGACCCTGAGGAGTCGTCGGAACTCTTTATGCACTATGTATTCACCTACATCAGGAAAGCAATTCAGAATTCTGCGAGCGGAAGCATTCAAGACAATATAAATATTGAGTATCTCACCGGCCTGAGATTTAAGATTCCTCACAAAGCTTACCAAGATAAAATCGTAGCAGCTTTGTCGGTATTAGATAAAAAAATCGAACTCAACAACCGCATCAATGCCGAGCTGGAAGCCATGGCCAAAACCCTGTACGACTATTGGTTTGTACAGTTCGATTTCCCCGACGACTCACCACAAGGTCAGGGCAAACCCTACAAAACCTCCGGCGGAAAAATGGTCTACAACCCAACGCTAAAGCGGGAAATACCGGAGGGGTGGATCGATTGCTTGCTTGGAGATCACGTAACCTTTAAACGCGGAATTTCGTATAAAAGCGGCGATATCCAAAATACTGGTGTGCCATTTATTAACTTGAACTCGTTCTCTTTGTCCGGAGAGTTCAAGCTTGAAGGAACGAAATACTACAACGGAAAATTCAAAACAGAAAGCAAGCTAAATCCAGGGGAGTTGGTAATTGCCATTACTGACGTTACCAGAAATGCGGATATTATCGGCAAGTCATTCGTTATCCCGGATATATTCGATGAAACGCCGTTAATGTCCTGTGATGTTGCGAGTGTATCTTCGAGAAAATTTTGCAATGCCTATTTAGAACAGCTTTTTAATTCAGAGAGTTATCACAAGTATATTAAATACTATGCTTCTGGAACTCTGGTTCTACACTTGGATTTGAATGGTGTGAAGTGGTTTAAAACTTACCTGCCACCGCAAAAGTTGCTGGAAGAATATAGCCAGCATTGCGCCTCATTGTTCAAACAGCGCGATATAGTCCTTAAAGAAAACGTATATCTTGAATCACTGCGCGATTGGCTTCTCCCAATGCTAATGAATGGTCAGGTAACGGTGAAATGATCATAAACACTGCGTTCCGGTTCCTGCTAACGCTTAATGCCACGTCACTACTGGTGATTATTTTTCTAGTACAGAAAGGGTATACACTGGGCCATTTTTTCAGCTGCGTCACATGGCTCAGTTGGACAGGGGCGCTCCCGAACGCAGTGTCATATCTGCTTTATTTTCTTGTCCCAGTGTTTTCCACAGGGGTCAGCATTCTGCTAAGTTCCAAACTGGGAAAGGATGAGTTCAAATCTGGCGAGGTGGAAAGCATTGAACACGCAAATAATAGTTTTCTTCCAAGCTATTTGGGTTACTTTTTTGTGGCACTAAGCATAGGGAATTGGGAAACACTTGGTTTCGTATACAGCGTATTGCTCATATTCACATTCCTTTCACAGGCCCTGTACTTCAACCCCTTGTTTTTACTATTTGGTTATGAGTTCTATAACATAACCACAAAGAACGGCACAGCCATCTTCCTGATTAGTCGGCATAAATATAAAAGGCCGGACGAAATTCAGATTCCTCTGGCATACCGAATCAACAACTATACATTTATAGAACGAGAGTAGTGATGGACCAAATACTTGCAAAAGTCAAAGGCATAAGGAGTAGGCCATACCTCAAGCTTATTTCTGACAATGCGCTTTTTGAGAATTTAACGATTAGTCTGGATAGCTGTGTTGATTACAACCCAGATCATAATCTGGATGAAGACTCTTGGTTTAAAATCGACCATTTCAGTGAGCAGGCCTTTTGCATCGATTTACTGAAAACGGAGTTTGATTCAAAGGACTTTGATGACCTGACCAAAGATCAATTCCCCAAAATAGCCTATCTTTTCGCCGTTCAAGGCGACGATTTCTATTTTCAGAAGATCACACCACGACTGTTCATTAGAAGGAAAACTCTTGTCTTTGGCGAAACTGCTCAGCTAGAAGAAAGCGAAAACCGGCTAGTGGTAAACCCAATTCCTGATGCAATCTATCTCAAATCATCAGATACGCTTGTATTTCGTAACCTTGCAACGATTTCAAGCATATTCAAAGGCATTGATGAGCTTTACAAAGAAGCTACTAATGAGGAGGTTCAGAACTTCCTGAGCGAATCCTTCATCGAACTAAGCAATGACTATGATGTGAGCAAAGTTTCAAAACCTAACCGAAAACGGATCGGACTTGCGATGGCTACGCTCGACGCAATGTCTGATGCCGATAAGGGGAGCATGCTCGGCTACATCAACGGCTATTGCTGCGAGAAACTTAAGTTCGACAGTCAGAATGAGAAGTTTGAAGTATCGACCGACGAAGAGCTGAAACTCCTGCTCTACGGTATTGAACAGCGATTCTACACAACCCCATTCGGTAACGAACGCAGAGTCGCTAACTCTGTACAATCTATGGATTAACCTTAATGCCACAGTGGGCGGCTTTCCCAATCAAGGGGAAAGCCCATGCGGCAAATATCAATATCGTGCGTTGCAATCTGACTCTTCAATAGCGCTCTCCAGTTATAAGCCGGAGAGGTGGCATCCATCAGATGAACCATCATAGTCCGTGTGTTGTTAAGCCTGCTCAAATGCGAGCTGGCATCAGACAGTCGATGAGAATTTTGCCTCAAGGCCATCTGTGCCAATTCCATCTTATTAGTAATTTGTCGGTTCCCAAATTAGCCTTGTAGACTCAAATTTACCTACTATGCCACATCAGCCATAAGCTCCTAAGAAAGAGCTAAGTACGCCGTCTGAATTGCTTTCTTCAGCACCCACTTCGGCAGCCCGGTTTCCTCCCGCAGCTGCCGGTAGGCTTGCTTACGGGATTTCGGAGCCTGCGCATACTTCTCACTAATGAAGTACTCCAAGGCTGCTGCCTGGGCCCGGTAGATGGTTTTAAGACGTTGTTCTTCGTCATAGGCCTTTCGTTTCTCAACAATTCCTTTGTACAAAATGGGGTAACGATAGGCTAGGTAGCCAGTCGATACACCCGCCTGTTCGCAAACATCCTTTGCGGTCATTGGATGATCAGAATCTCGGATTACCTGCCTGATTTTCCGCAGTATCTCCATATGGTCCTTACGGGCCTTATGTCGCACATCCAGATACCCATCGGGCAAAGTGCAGAACATACCATGATCAAGTACCCCGGGAGTCTGCGACGCCTCTCCGGCCAGAAAAGGATATAGCGGCACCCCAAGCCGAAAAGCGACCCGTCTGGCAGTGAGTAAGCTCACCTTTTTGTCGCGACATGCCAGTGAAATCATCTCGTCGCGGGTAAGAGCACCGTAGAACACATCCTCCCGATTGGCCTTCCAGTAGTAATCAAGCAGATCATTAATGGACTTGTATGGCCCATCTTCTGATATGGATCGTGGATCAATGCGTGCAAGATCTCTGAATAGCTGAACAACATCATTCCCGAGATCCTCCCAGGACGAAGTCAGATCGCTGAAGGCGATCTTCTTCTTCCGTCTGGCCAGGCTCTCGCCGCATTCCTGGCAAAAACCGATATCATGCTGCTTCCGATACGTTGTCTGATCACACCCACAGAATTCACAGACCTGAATCAGTGGCGTTCTGTGGATATGGCAAGCGGTCACTGACGACATATGCCAGATCAGTTTGAAGTACGGTTCTATACCAAGACTGTGGCATTCTGCCAGGCACTCAGGACACCAGCGGAAGCCTTTAACAACCTCCTCGGCGGACCTTCCCAACACAGTACGCAGAATCCAAAGCACCGAAGACTCTAAACGCTGGCCCGATGCCTCAGAAAGGGAAGTAATGATGGAATCAGCCAGCTTTCCAGGGCGCACCAGCTCATGGGGTTTAAAATGCTTCGCTTTGACTTGCTCTGTAACACATAAATTAGCATCAGGAATCAGACGATTCACCGTTTGAATGAATAGCCCTACATCGCTGCCATGGGCAATAGCGCAGCGATGCAGGTACGACGGCAAAGACTCCACCTCTGCCGTGCCAAGCCCCATCAGGGGAATAGAAAAAAGTGGACTCACCATCAATCTGAATTCCTATCATCAGATTTATAGCGCCTTGGTGCTGCCTTAAAGGGCCTTATGTTGGACTTTTTAATTGCCTTGCCAGGTATATCTGGCGGTGACTCCTTTTTGTTAAGCTTTGAGACAGCGGAAAAGTCAGTATCCCGAAACAGAATCTCTTCCCCCGCAGCAATCTCATTACCAATACTCACGAGGTCATCATCGGTAGCGCGCGTTAGCTCGAGAATATCCCGATTAATAGGTAGACGATGTAACTTAGCGTGCACAGCAGCATGCAGCAACCAGCGACGGAGAACACCAATACATCCATAGGAATAGGCATGCAGGTAGCGAGTGTGGTTTACAAGATTTTCATCAATCACTTCACTGGGCAAGTGCGTCATGTATTGACTCACGATGGAAGCAAATTCGTTGAGCTCCTCATCCGTGTCATAGTATCGAGGTAAGTGAACCTTGTATTGACGACCAATCAGATGAGGTGAGTTTCTCAGCGTATCGAGCATTGGATAGGCTCCGGCAAGAACTAAAACCACACCAGCTTGCTTCGCCATGTTTTTCCAGGAGTCCAACACCATATGAGGCGCATCAGCGCCACGCGCCACATAGTTCACGTGCTGGACTTCATCGAAGAAAAGATATTTCACCTTTCTCCGTTTCGCACCAATAATGAACGCCTTTTTCATAGCCGCTTCAGATGTTCTATCAAATTTTCTCGCGATATTTTCAGTATCCAGAAGCCCATAAAAATCCGGATGGCGTATAGCGACCAGCGCATCCCAGATAAAGGATTTGGTTGTAAATCGTCCATTATGTCCATCGTTATCGACCAGCACGTAGGCTGTAGCCATACTTCCCTCAAGTGCATCAGGGCCATTGAGCAAACGCTGAAGCTCCTCAATCATTCTGGTTTTTCCTGTTCGAGCAGGACCAGTAATACAAACCACCTCACCTGGTGACGCTGAAATCAACAGTGCGAATAGCATGTTTATTGCTTCTTCCCAATTCCGGTGACGGATTTTCACATCAAGGTTAATCATTGCTTACCACTCCTCTGTTGGAATCTGACGGGTTTCAAACTGATCGCTCAATAATTTATTTGCCATCGGTTCATGATCAGTCACCGGGTGCACTGTTACTTTCGGTTCGGCGGTCGCACTCTCCGCGATGCGATCTTCTATCCTCTGATCAAATTCTCGGCGTATATCGACAAGGCCAATACCCTTACCAACGTTAATATTCCTTTTCATTGCGGAGCACTCGTACACCTCAATGCCCTGGGCAATCCTTTTCTGCAGTGAATGTTCAATGTAGCGGTTATAGTTTCCGTTATAGGCAGGACACCAACTCCCGTTAATCCGGACGTAAATAACGAACGGATTTTCAGGATCTATCCGAACCTCGGCGCGGGATTTAATCCCTTGAAGTTCCCGCAACTGAGGGCAATAGTAGTGAAGGTTTTTAATATGAATCCCGCGTTGGAAATCGATTTTGTACTCAGACGACTCAACACTGGTCGCCAGCACAAATTCATCGTTGTATTCGACTCCAATGGGGATGAAAGGAAATTTCTCGATCAGTTCTTTATAAACCACTTCAGAAGACTGACTGGCAGCACCACGCGGTTTAGAAGATCGCCAGTTTAGAAACGCCGTTAACTCCCGATAGAGATCCTCGATAGTAAGAACGGCAGACTTGTCCGGTGCATACTTACCATCGATTGCCCGCAGCGTTTTCAGACCAAACACAAACCCTGGGCGCTGACTAAGCCATTGCTGACGGTACTCACCAAACAGGCGCTCGACTTCTGATCCGGCACGGGGATTTGCAGCAGGACGCAGCGAATGGGTAATACGGTAGTGAGCAAGAAGCGACCGGAAGTACACGGAGGTAAAATCCGAACCGTGGTCGACCAGTATTTCCCGTGGCAGCTTGCCATGGCGACGCACGCATTCGCGGATCAGTTTGGCGCAAGACCTCCTGGAGGGGTCCTGAAAAGATATGGCGAACGCAAGCACTTCTGAGCTGGCAACATCAATCATGACCGACAGCCAGGGCCGGGCAACATAGATGTTGTCACCATCCTCAAAAACCACCAGAAATAGGTCGACCTTATAGTGGTCAACACTGGCCTTCATCCAGGGAAGTAGTGGAGCGAGGTGCCGTTTAGTCGGGTCGGTTGGTGCCGCCATAGCGAGCGCCACGCGCCTGCCACCTTTGGCCTGACCAGCCAGCTCGGGAGCTATCTGCGCCAGTCGGCTATACAGCGTCTGCGTACTGACTGGAGCACGATCCGGATGTGCTTCCTTCGCTTGTGAGCAGTACTCGTAATAAATCTGGAGTGCCGACTCAGTTCTCATCGACAAGGCGACGTTATCGACGAAGTAGTCGAGAAAGTCTTTAACCTCAGGAGCCAACTTAGAGCATCGACCTGTTAAGTTTCTGTCCGCGTCAACCAGAGCCTGGAATGGAACCAGGCCTTTTTTACGCCCCTCGGCAATCTGTGCCCTCCATCGACGAACAGAACTGTTTTTCTCCCCCGACTCGATGCGTTGCAAGCGTTTAAAGATTCGCTCAGCTACGCGACTATCGGGCATCAGCTCAGTCGAAACAGATGCCATTTCATCGGTAGCCTGAACAGCTGCCAAAACAGCCGACTCGCGATGCACAGTACCAAGTAACAGCACGGGCTTAGAGGCTACATAGCAGCGCTCTGGTGTTGCGAGACTCGCGGATGCCTGATCGAAGGACAGACGCCCCGCATCAATCATCTGGATGGCAGCGGAGTAATCTGGCAGACCAAGTTCAGTCGCCAGTTCATCTAGCCGCCAGACAGGTTGCTCTGTCAGAAGCTTTTCAGCCTTCAACCCCAGAATCGGGTCGTATTGAGGAGTATCCCGAGAGGCCAGCAAAATGCGTATGTTCTCGGCGATTCGTTGATCCCGCCGGGTTATAACTATAACTTCGAACCGCAGCCCGTACTGGAGCTGATAAGCCTCGCGAGCGGGTATGAAGTCATAGCCGAAATCTGTTTTGGCCCAGTTTTTAGGATCTGACCCAACTAGATTTTCAACGTCCTCCTGCGTCTTTACCTCAACAACAATAGGTCCAGACCGCTTAAGAACTAAAAAATCTGGCGTATAAGGCCTGCGACGGCGACTACCGCGCTTGTCCGTCTTGAGAATCTCGATCGTGGGTGGCTGCTCCCAGTATTCGAAAACCTCCGGATCGAGTTCAAACTGGGTGGCTATGGATCGCTCCGCATGGCTTTCACTGGTGATGGTGCAGCCCATCTTCATTGAGACCTCAGCGGCCACGATGTTGGTTCGGGCGTGAATGCCTACCGCACGCGCAGGCTCAGATGCCCTTGTCTGGTTGAGGTACTCAATGGCTGGTGTCGAAAGCTTGTGCTCCGACGAGAGGTATTGCTGGTATCTCAGGTTTCCTAACATGTGAGTGTCTCCCTGCTCCCGGCCGGTCCTCGCTGACTAACAAGTGAGTTGGGGCCTCGAACATAAAAAATTCGATTACAGGTGCTTGACGTCGGAAATTAGGGAGGAGATACTGAGGATCTCACACCGAGGCATGCCCTCCCTGAAAGCCGAACTCAAAGCAATTTGATTTCGGTTTTTTTGTTTTTAAATCATGAAATTAGATCTCCATTCAATGATTTTCAGGTTTGAGGATATTGTTCATAGCCTCCAACTCCTCATTCGTTAACGATCCCAATCTTGGAATGAGATCGGCAACAAATTTGTATTCATCAAGGCTGATGCCATCTGGAATTTTGATTGTCCTTCTGGAAGCTTTAGCAGCATCCAGCAGATACTCAGTTTCAGCATCCGATAGCCGCAATGAATAGCACAATCGGCTAAGCGTCTCTGACTTCGGTGGACTTTTCCTTCCATTTTCAATGGATGACAAATGGCAATTATGCATACCGATCATCTGCGCCAAAGCTTTCTGGTCGATGTTCTTCGATCGTCTCAATGTGTTTAATGCGATACCGAACGGCGTCATAAAATCACCTGAATAGAAATCTTCAAACGATGAACCAAAAAAAGACAAACAGTTGTCAGAATATACACCAACTTAAAAAACAAAAGTTAGAATTTTTTTCACTTACTTTTCAGTGCCTTACAACCTCTCATTTACTCTAAAACAGCCTTACAACCGACACTTATTTACTTTATTAAATTTCGTCGAAATTAACTTAAAAAACGCATTGAAAAAGAATGGGAAAAATTTCCAACAAAACAGACACAGACACAGACACAGACACAGACACAGACACAGACACATATTAATCGACAGCGAAAAGCTTGTAGGCAGGAGAGTCGTATAGCTTTATCGGGAGGCAACTAACCAGTTGACTGGAAAGATCGTTTTGGCAAGACTGGAGTAACAAACGACTCAAAGAGGGCCAGCACGATGAGTCCAGAAATGACTGCTATCATCACACTTATTATCGGCGTGCCAATCGTTCTCTTAGTGAAGCAGTACCTTGGTCATTTCAAGAAAAAGTGACCAACTGCCTGACATTCTGAGCGAGACACCACATAGCGTGGTCTGATACTCAGGCCAGCAGTAGAGTTTACCGTCAGATAAGGTAACCATGACCAGAGCTGGACATGGTTGGATCAAGAGTACAACAAACTCGATGTCAGCAGCCCTGAAAAACTCAAGTACCGTACTATTGGTGACTCGTCATGGTCAAAGCCACGTCCCCAGTAAGACTGAAAAGTACCCTGATGAGTGCGGCAACTGCCGCTGGCATTCCTCTGCAACGCACTGCCGCAGAGCAGATTGAATACTGGGCAGATATCGGCCGTAAGGTTGCGAAGACTGTTGACCCTGAAATCCTGCTGGCCGTGCAGGCAGGGCTGGCGGTTCTTCGTGTAGAGCACGCAGTAACTTCACCTGTAGATCCAGACGAAGTTTTTAAGGTCCATGATCGAGAGCGCAAGTCTGGGGCGCTAAGCGAAGCGATCGCTTCAGGCTCCGTCCGCTACCAAGCCTCACTGTCAAAGCCAGGTTGTTTGGAAGCCTGTTACCCAGATGGGCATATCAAAGTAGGCCGGTTTACTGATGGGCTGTTCATCGCTGAGTGACGCGGATCGGTAGTGGAGCCCAGCTCCCGATTATCCGATCTATAAGGAGAAGCGAATATAGGCCACCACTACGGAATTACTCATCGATTGTTAGGGTATGGCAGGTAGGGATATGGAAGGGATTCTGGCGCTATGCCTGATGACTCGAAAAGCTCTTACGCCTATTGTCACAAACAAGAATCTCAGATCGCCATGTCCCGTGTCCTAGGACACGGGACATGAAGACCAAAGGGCTATTACAAAGTCAAGACATCCAGCATCTAGTGCTACCGGATTTTCGTACAAGCCTCAGCTTTCGATAAAACGGTGCGCCAGACCGCATCCTCTTATCGACGCATCATTATGGGTGCCACCTTACTTGGCAGCACCATCGAAGGCCGGTCATTATAGCATCGCGAGTAGTTTTATGATTTCGACCAAGACGATGACTATGAGCATAGGCGCAGAATAAAACTTGACTAAACTTGACTAGAACATATACTTGCCTCATGCAAAAAAGACTAAATACAGAGATAGCCCAGCGGGCGATCAATACGGCAGGCTTAACTCAAACCGCTGTAGCTGATGCCTTAGGAGTGACCAAGGAGGCTGTATCCCAGTGGCTCTTGCATAAGTCTTTTCCTCGTCCCAACAAGCTGCTACAACTTGGCAAGCTTCTGAATCTTTCCTTTGATGAGTTAGTCATCAAAGAAGATCCGTTCACCCCTAAAGTGGCATTCCGCAAGATGCGCGGAACCAAAACAAAGGATCATCACATTGAGAAAGCACAGGAAATTGGCCGCTTTCTGCGCCATCTTGTGCCGTATCTGCCATTTGATACCTTTGAGATGCCACCAGTTCTCAAGTCACCCAGCTCCGACTATGATTACCTCCAAACGGTAACAAAGAAGGTCAGAGAAGATATTAATCTTGGCCCTACAGAGTGCGTGCACTTCACACACTTGATTCGTCGTTTCGGTGAATTGCAGGCAGTCGTCGTTCCTGTAATGTGGGGGGCCAAACAGCGTCATGAAAATGCGGTTCACATACACCTGCCTGACTCTGGGAGTACATGGGTTTATCTGAATCTGGATACGAATATCCATGATTTCAAATTTTGGATGGCGCATGAGCTAGGGCACTGCCTCTCTCCGAGTCTTGAGGGCGATGATGCAGAAGATTTCGCGGATGCCTTTGCTGCGAGTTTGCTCTATCCTCACGAATTGGCAGAAAAAGCCTATGTATCCATAAACTCGCAACCTTCACCTGCAGCAAAAGTCAGTCATGTCATCGGATTGGCGGATGACCTAACGATTTCACCATGGACAGTAATTGGACAGGTAAACAAGTATGCAGAGTCCACAGGGAAGCCTCAAATACACCTCAGTAAATCGATTTTTCCTGGAGCTGTAACCAACTTCAACAAGAAGCACGAGAATCTCAGCGAGGCCCTGTTTGGAGACACCGAGCTCGACGAACATGGCAAACCAAGCGCCCGTGACTATATTGGAAAATTGGAAATTGCTTTCGAAACTGCGTTCTTCAACCTGCTTCGGCACTACCTAAAAGATCACGACAAAGGGCCAGGCTACGTTCAAACTGTGCTGGATATGCCACTCCTCGACGCACGGAGCATCCACGCAGAGTTGACTTAATGCCTCAATCGAAAATCCTTGTTGATACAAATGCCTACTTAAGGTTGGCCAAAACCATACGTCCTTTACTGTTCGTGCCCTTTGGCGATAACGAGTACTGTCTGTACATCCTACAAGAACTCAATACCGAGCTGGCAGGCAGAAAGTTGCAAAGCAAGTTCCCTTGGGTAGATGACAAGGAGTTTGCTGAGAATCGTAAGCACTTCCCTCAAATCAGCAAAAAGCAAAAGAAATCTATCCAACAAAACTTCGAATATGTCTGGGACCATGTGCAAACAGAATTACCAGGGCCTTCCCGTGTTGATGCATGGTATATTTCTTACGCCTTGGAACTAGATGTTCCGGTTGTAACGGACGATCAGGATATGACCGAATTAGCCAAAGTCTTTGATGCCAAAGTCCTATCAACATTAGAGCTACTTAAAATCATGTTGGATTGTGGCCACACAGATATCAAAACCATTAATGGCTTAGTCGAGTACTGGAAGTACTTTTCAGACCTGCCAGCCAACTTCCAAACTGATTACCAGCGGCTGTTTGGCGAAGCTCACCTTTGAATTCCAGACGCCTTTTAGTAGGTAAAATAGTGCAATAATTCAAAATAACGTCATGACCGTGATGATTTCCAGAATTAGGCCTAAAACCTTCAGAACCCCAAAATGAGACAATCTGAATATATAGCCAAAGATTGCATGTATTTTTTGGCCAAAATGCTCAAGTGAATTAGTTCAGACCTGATCTGACACTTCTTATTGAAAAGAAGAGAGTTTCCCGTTTTGATAATGGTGTCGAATCAATATCTCAACAAAGGAA